>Ga0306920_100000066_pt1 | contig 139125 bp, 115 predicted proteins | sample flu12Cox44000170_FD_204666 | JGI IMG/M metagenome (GOLD analysis project Ga0306920, IMG submission 204666) | Lab enrichment of tropical soil microbial communities from Luquillo Experimental Forest, Puerto Rico - flux4day.12C.oxic.44.000.170 (v2)... | ecosystem: Environmental > Terrestrial >...
ATGGCCAAGGGCAAATTCGAGCGCACCAAGCCGCACGTGAACGTGGGGACGATTGGGCACGTGGACCACGGGAAGACGACGCTGACGGCGGCGATGACGCTGGTGCTGTCGCGGAAGTACGGTGGGGAGGCGAAGGCGTACGACCAGATTGACAACGCGCCGGAGGAGAAGGCCCGGGGGATCACGATCAACACGGCGCACGTGGAATACGAGACGGCGGCGCGGCACTACGCGCACGTGGACTGTCCGGGGCACGCGGACTATGTGAAGAACATGATCACTGGGGCGGCGCAGATGGACGGGGCGATCCTGGTGGTGAGTGCGGCGGACGGGCCGATGCCGCAGACGCGGGAGCACATTCTGCTGGCGCGGCAGGTGGGGGTGCCGTACATCGTGGTCTACCTGAACAAGGCGGACATGGTGGACGACAAGGAGCTGTTGGATCTGGTGGAGCTGGAAGTGCGGGAGCTGTTGTCGAAGTACGAGTTTCCGGGGGACAAGACGCCGATTGTGATTGGGTCGGCGAAGATGGCCTTGGAAGGGGACAAGAGCGAGATGGGGGAGGGGTCGATCTTCAAGCTGGCGGAGGCGCTGGACAGCTATATTCCGCAGCCGCAGCGGCTGATCGATGGCCCGTTCCTGATGCCGGTGGAAGACGTGTTCTCGATCTCGGGTCGGGGGACGGTGGTGACCGGGCGGGTGGAGCGTGGGGTGGTGAAGGTGGGGGACAACCTGGAGATTGTGGGGTTGAAGCCGACGCAGGTGACGGTGTGCACGGGGGTGGAGATGTTCCGCAAGCTCTTGGACCAGGGGCAGGCGGGGGACAACATTGGGGTGCTGCTGCGGGGCACGAAGCGGGAGGAAGTGGAGCGGGGGCAGGTGCTGTCGAAGCCGGCGAGTATTACGCCGCACACCAAGTTTACGTGCGAGGTGTACGTGCTCTCCAAAGAGGAAGGTGGGCGGCACACGCCGTTTTTCCCGGGGTACCGGCCGCAGTTTTATTTTCGGACGACGGACGTGACCGGGAGCTGTGAGCTGCCGGCGGGCACCGAGATGGTGATGCCGGGGGACAACGTGCAGATGACGGTGACGTTGATCCAGCCGATTGCGATGGAAGAGGGGTTGCGGTTTGCGATCCGCGAAGGCGGGCGCACGGTCGGCGCCGGCGTGGTGGCAAAAATTATTGAGTGAAGCGGGTCTGGGGACTGAGAGCTTGGGACGAAAGGGTCCGAGCTCACGGCGAACCGAACTCGAATCGATTACAGGAAGCAGAGGAGCGGGACAACAGGAGATCAAGGAGCGGGACAGCAAGGAAGCGTGCGGTCGAACGCACGCTCGTCCACGTCTCTAGCCCCGAGTCCCGGTTTTCGAAGGAACCACGATGCAAAATCAGAGAATTCGCATTCGGCTGAAAGCGTTCGATTACAAGCTGATCGATCAGTCGGCGCAGGAGATCGTCGAGACTGCCAAGCGCTCGGGCGCGGTGGTCAAGGGACCGGTCCCGCTGCCGACCAAGATCGAGCGCTACGACGTGCTGCGCTCGCCGCATGTGAACAAGACGTCGCGCGATCAGTTTGAGATCCGGACGCACCTGAGGCTGATGGACATCATCGACCCGACCGACAAGACGGTCGACCAGTTGATGAAGCTCGATCTGCCCGCAGGCGTCGACGTCGAGATCAAATTGCAGTAAGGAATGATTCGTCGGCCAATTGCAGCCGACACCGGAGTTCTCTCCGGTCAACATGAAAACGATGAGAGGTTGAAATGGCACTCGGACTTGTCGGACGCAAGATCGGCATGACCCGCGTGTTCGCCGACGATGGCAAGGCCATCCCGGTGACCGTGCTGGATGTCGGCAACAATCGCGTCACGCAGATCAAGACGCCGGAAAACGATGGCTATGCCGCCGTGCAGGTCACGTTCGGGAAGCGTCGTCCGTCGCGCGTGACGAAGCCGCAGGCAGGACACCTCGCGAAGGCGGGTGTCGAGGCCGGCGAACTGCTGCGCGAGTTCCGCGTCACCGCGGAAGAGCTCGCGAACTTCAAACCGGGCGACGTCGTGAGCGTAGAGACCTTTGCGGTCGGCCAGCTGGTCGACGTACAGGGCACGACCAAGGGTCGTGGCTTCTCGGGCGTCATCCGCCGGCACAACTTCAGCTCGAACCGGGCCTCCCACGGCAACTCGGTGTCGCACAACAAGCCGGGCTCGATCTCGATGGCACAGGATCCGGGCCGCGTGTTCCCGGGGAAGCGGCTCCCGGGCCAGTACGGCAATGTGACGCGCACGGCGCAGACGCTCTCCGTCGTCCGCGTCGACAAGGTCCGTGGCCTGCTGCTCGTCGAAGGGTCGGTGCCGGGCGCGGATGGTGGTCACATCGTCGTCCATCCGGCGGCGAAGGCCCCGAAGAAGAAGGGGGGCTGATATGGACCTCAAGCTCATCGATGACAAGGGCCAGTCGGCGTCGACCGTCAGCGCATCGGACGCGTTGTTCGCGCGCGACTACAACGAGGCGCTGGTGCACCAGGTCGTGACCGCGTTCCAGGCGAACGCGCGTCAGGGCACGCGCGCGCAGAAGTCGCGCGGCCTCATCAACAAGTCGCACAAGAAGCCGTGGCAGCAGAAGGGCACCGGACGCGCGCGCGCGGGCCAGGCGAACAGCCCGCTGTGGCGCGGAGGTGGCAAGATCTTCCCGTCCTTGCCCGACGAGAATTTCTCGCAGAAGGTGAACCGCAAGATGTTTCGCGCGGGCATCGCCGCGATTCTGTCGCAGCTCGTGCGGGAAGGACGCCTGTCCGTGATCGAAGGCATCGCGATCGACGCGCCGAAGACCAAGCTGTTCTCGAAGAAGATCAAGGGCTACGGACTCGACGGCACGGTGCTGGTCGTGACCGACAAGCTCGAGGACAACGTTTATCTCGGCTCGCGCAACCTGACCGACGTTCTGGTGCTGGAGACGCGTGAGGTCGATCCGGTGAGCCTCGTGCGCTTCAACCACGTGCTGCTCACCAAGGGCGCGGTCAGAGAGTTCGAGGAGAAATTCGCATGAGCACGCCCACCAAATTCAGCAGCGAGCGGCTGATGACCGTGCTGCTCGCGCCGGTGGTCTCCGAGAAGAGCACGTTCATCGCCGACAAGCACGAGCAGGTGGTCTTCCGCGTGCTGCAGGACGCGACGAAACCGGAGATCAAGGCTGCGGTCGAGCTCATGTTCAGCAAGAAGGACAAGCCGATCGAGGTTACGGCGGTGCAGATCGTCAACGTCGGCGGCAAGAAGAAGCGCTTCGGCGCGCGTCACGGCCGCCGCAGCAACTGGAAGAAGGCCTACGTCTGCCTGAAGGCCGGTCAGGAAATCAACTTCGCGGTAGAGAGCTAAGCCATGGCACTCGTCAAAGTCAAGCCGACCTCACCCGGGCGCCGCTCGCTCGTCAAGGTCGTCAATCCGGCCCTGCACAAGGGGGCGCCGGTCGCTTCGCTCGTCGAGAGCCAGAAGCGCGGCTCGGGCCGCAACAACAACGGCCACATCACGGCGCGGCACAAGGGCGGTGGCCACAAGCATCACTACCGCATCGTCGACTTCCGTCGCGACAAGGACGGCATCGCGGCGAAGGTCGAGCGACTGGAATACGATCCGAACCGGAGCTCGCATCTCGCGCTCCTGTTGTATGCCGATGGCGAGCGCCGTTACGTCGTGGCGCCACGCGGCGTAGCGGTGGGCGCGCAGCTGCAGTCGGGCGCGGACGCACCGATCAAGCCCGGCAACACGCTGCCGCTCCGTAATATTCCGGTCGGCACGACCATTCATTGCGTCGAACTGCAACCTGGCAAGGGTGCGCAACTCGCCCGTTCGGCGGGCGCCGCCGTGCAATTGCTCGCCCGCGAAGGCATCTACGCGCAGCTGCGGCTTCGCTCCGGCGAAATCCGCAAGGTGCATGTCGATTGCCGTGCGACGATCGGTGAGGTCGGCAACGAGGAACATTCGCTGCGCTCGATCGGCAAGGCCGGTGCGAATCGCTGGCGCGGCCAGCGCCCGACGGTGCGCGGCATCGCGATGAATCCGGTCGACCACCCGATGGGCGGCCGCACCAACGGCGGCGGCGGCTGGCATCACCCGATGTCGCCGTGGGGCACGCCGGCCAAGGGCTACAAGACACGCAAGAACAAGCGGACCAACGTGATGATCGTACGGCGTCGTCACGCGGCGAAGGGATAAGCGATGGCACGTTCAATCAAGAAGGGTCCGTTCGTCGACGGCCACCTGATGCACAAGGTGGAAGCCGCGCGCGCGGTCAACGACAAGAAGCCGATCAAGACCTGGTCGCGCCGCTCGACGATCACGCCCGATTTCGTGGGGCTGACGATCGCGGTGCACAACGGCAAGCAGCACATCCCGGTCTACGTGTCGGAGAACATGGTCGGCCACAAGCTCGGCGAGTTTGCGCTGACGCGGACATTCAAGGGTCACTCGTCGGACAAGAAGGTCGTGGCGCCCACGGGTGGCGGCACGCCGGCTCCCGCCGCCGCGCCGGCTGCTCCGGCCGCCGCGCCGGCGAAGAAGTAGGAGATACGCGATGGAAACCTACGCCACGCTCAAGGGAGTGCGCCTGTCCGCCCAGAAGGGACGGCTCGTCGCCGATCAGATCCGCGGTCTGCCGGTCGACCGCGCGCTTAACATCCTCGCGTTCTCGACCAAGAAGGGCGCGCGGATCATCAAGCGCGTGCTCGAGTCGGCGATCGCCAACGCCGAGCACAACGAAGGCGCGGACATCGACGAGCTCAAGGTGAAGACGATCTACGTCGACAAGGCAACGACGCTCAAGCGCTACATGGCGCGCGCGAAGGGCCGCGGCAATCAGATCGGCAAGCAGACCTGCCACATCCGTATCGTGGTCGCCGACGGTAACTAAAGGGATACTCATGGGACAGAAGATTCATCCGACCGGTTTCCGCCTCGCGGTCAACCGCAACTGGTCGTCGCGCTGGTTCGCGAACACCAAGCACTATGGCGCGACGCTCGGCGAAGACATCAAGGTGCGCGAGTATCTGAAGCGCAAGCTCGCGCACGCCTCGGTCGCGAAGGTGACGATCGAGCGTCCGGCGAAGAACGCGCGGATCACGATCCACAGCGCGCGGCCCGGTGTGGTCATCGGCAAGAAGGGCGAAGACATCGAGACGCTGCGGGGTGATCTGCGCCGGATGATGGGCGGCGAAGTCGGCCTGAACATCGAGGAGATCCGGAAGCCCGAGATCGACGCGCAGCTCATCGCCGATTCGATCGCGCAGCAGCTCGAGAAGCGGATCATGTTCCGTCGCGCGATGAAGCGCGCGATGCAGAACGCGATGCGACTGGGCGCGCAGGGCATTAAGGTGATGAGCTCCGGGCGCCTGAACGGCGTCGAGATCGCGCGCCGCGAGTGGTATCGCGAGGGGCGCGTGCCGCTGCACACGCTGCGGGCGGACATCGATTACGGATTTGCCGAGGCGCGGACCACGTACGGCGTGATCGGCATCAAGGTCTGGGTTTTCAAGGGCGAGGTGATGGCGCACAACGCGGAGCCCGCACAGGCGCCGGCGCCCGCGCCCGAGGCGCCGAAGCGTGCGCCGCGCCGCTCGGCGGGCGCCGCAGGAGCGGGAGCGAAGCATGCTGCAACCAACTAGACGCAAGTACCGCAAGGAACAGAAGGGCCGCAACAAGGGCGTCGCCACCGTCGGCAACAAGGTGAGCTTCGGCGAGTACGGCCTCAAGGCCGTGGGCCGCGGCCGCCTAACCGCGCGGCAAATCGAAGCGGCGCGGCGTGCCATGACGCGGCACATCAAGCGTGGCGGCCGGATCTGGATCCGCATCTTTCCGGACAAGCCGGTCTCGAAGAAGCCGGCGGAAGTCCGCATGGGCAACGGCAAGGGGAACCCCGAGTATTACGTCTGCGAGATCGTGCCCGGCAAGGTGCTCTACGAGATGGACGGCGTCGACGAGGCGCTCGCCAAGGAAGCGTTCGCGCTCGCCTCGGCCAAGCTGCCCATCCGCACGACGTTCGTGCATCGCCTGGTCGGCTGATCGGAGTCAAACGCCATGAAGCAATCGGAACGTAAGAAAGACCTGCGCGAAAAGTCGCCCGCCGAACTGAAGACCGAACTCGACGCGCTTCTGAAGGAGCAGTTCGGCCTGCGCATGCAGCGCGCGACGCAGCAGCTCACCAGCACCGCCAAGTTGCGGGACGTCCGTCGCAACATCGCGCGCGTGCGCACTTACATGACGCAGAAACCGTAGACGAAGGACGCGCATGACTGCAACGACGAACACCCCGGAAAAGCCGGCGAACGAAACGCCGGCGCGCAAGCCGCTGATCGCGACCGAGATCGGTCGCGTGGTGAGCGACAAGATGAACAAGACGATCACCGTGCTGGTCGAGCGGCGGGTCAAGCACCCGCTCTACGGCAAGGTCGTCACCCGCTCGGCGAAGTATCACGCGCACGACGAGAACAACGAGTGCAAGGAAGGCGATCTGGTCGAGATCGTGGCCACCCGCAAGCTGTCGAAGACCAAGGCCTGGCGGGTCTCGAAACTGCTCGAAAAGGCCAAAATGGTCTGAGAAAAGGCTCGGGCTGGGTTTTTTGTCACCGCGGGCCGGATTTTCAGGCCCGCGGGCCTTGGCAGAGAGCAATTTTCCTGCCATAATTTCTGTTTCCTTTGCCGCCGGCCGGGCCTCCCGGGCAGCGGACTTTCCCCCGCGGGGCGCCTCCTTGAGGCGCGCCGGCTGCGGGATCCAAAACTGGCCGCCTTGAAGAAGTTCCGGATTCCCCGGAATCCGAAGGCGGGTTAAGTTGGAGAGCTTAAAGCGTCATGATTCAAATGCAGACGGTGCTGGACGTCGCCGACAACACGGGCGCGCGTTCGGTGATGTGCATCAAGGTGCTGGGCGGCAGCAAGCGCCGCTATGCGCATATCGGCGACGTGATCAAGGTGTCGGTGAAGGATGCTGCACCGCGCGGGCGCGTGAAGAAGGGCGAGATCTACGACGCCGTGGTCGTGCGCACCCGCCAGGGCGTGCGCCGCGACGACGGCGCGATCGTGCGCTTCGACACCAATGCGGCGGTCCTGCTCACGCCCAAGCTCGAGCCGATCGGTACGCGCATCTTCGGCCCGGTCACGCGCGAGCTGCGCACCGAGCGCTTCATGAAGATCGTGTCGCTCGCGCCCGAAGTCCTCTAACGGTCGACGCGAGGAGAGAGCCATGCAGAAGATCAAGCGCGGCGACAACGTCGTCGTCATCGCCGGCCGCGACAAGGGTAAGCGTGGGGATGTCTCGCGCATCGTCGACGCGACGCACGTCGTGGTGAACGGCGTGAACCAGGTCAAGCGCCACACGAAGCCGAACCCGCTCAAGAACCAGCCGGGCGGCATCGTGACCAAGGAAATGCCGATCCACGTGTCGAACGTGGCGATCTGGAACCCGGTCACGCAGAAGGCGGATCGCATCGGCTTCCGCTTGCTGGACGGTGGTCGCAAGGTGCGCTTCTACAAATCGAACGGCGAGCAGATCAATGGCTGACGAGAAGAAGGCTGAGGACACGAAGCCGCGCCCGGACAAGTCGGCGGCCGAGCAAGGCAAGCCGAAAGAGGGCAAGGCGAAGGAAGGTAAGCCCAAGGAAGGCAAGGGCGAAGCAAGGGCCGAAGCGAAGTCGGCGGCGCCGGAGAAGCCTGCTCCGCCTGCGCGGCTGAAGGTGATCTACAAAAACGAGATCGCTCCGGCGCTCACCAAGCAGTTCGGCTACAAGAGCCCGATGCAGGTGCCGCGCCTCTCCAAGATCGTGCTCAACATGGGCGTGGGCGAAGCGACCGGCGACAAGAAGATCCTCGACAACGCGGTCGGCGACATGACCAAGATCTCGGGGCAGAAGCCCGTGATCACCAAGGCGCGCAAGGCGATTGCCGGCTTCAAGATCCGCCAGGGCTATCCGATCGGCTGTGTGGTGACGCTACGTCACGAGCGCATGTACGAGTTCCTCGACCGCCTGGTGACGATCGCGCTGCCGCGGGTGCGCGACTTCCGTGGCGTGTCCGGCAAGGGCTTCGACGGCCGCGGCAACTACAACATGGGCGTCAAGGAACAGATCATCTTCCCCGAGATCGAGTACGACAAGATCGACACGCTCCGGGGCATGAACATCACCATCACAACGACCGCAAAGAGCGACGCCGAGGCGAAGGCGCTGCTTGCGGCGTTCAAATTCCCGTTCAGGAACTAGGACGCGCCATGGCGAAACTGGCTGTGATCAACCGGCAATACAAGCGCGAGAAGCTCGTCGCCAAGTACGCGAAGAAGCGCGAGGCGCTCGAGTCTGTCATCGCGAGCCCGAAGGCCTCCGACGAGGAGCGCTTCGCGGCACGCTTGAAGCTCCAGGCACTGCCGCGCAACGCGAATCCGACGCGGCTGCGCAACCGCTGCGCGATCACCGGTCGCCCGCGCGGCGTATTCAGCAAGTTCAAGCTCGGACGCAACAAGCTGCGCGAATACGCGATGCGCGGCGAGATTCCCGGCATCGTCAAGGCGAGCTGGTAAACGTACGCGGACGCCAGGACCAGACAAAGGCTAACGAAATGAGCATGACAGATCCTATCGCCGACATGCTGACGCGGATTCGCAACGCGCAGCTGATCGAGCGCGCGACCGTGACGATGCCGTCGTCGAAGGTCAAGATCGCCATCGCCAAGGTGCTGAAGGACGAGGGCTACATCGATGGCTACAAGGTCGGCGGCGACGCGCGGCCGATGCTCGAGATCGCGCTCAAGTATTACGCCGGCCGCCCGGTGATCGAGCGCATCGAGCGCGTTTCGAAGCCTGGGCTGCGCATCTACAAGAGCAAGGACGACATCCCGCCGGTGATGAACGGGCTCGGCATCGCGATCGTGTCCACGTCGCAGGGCGTGATGACGGACCGCAAGGCGCGCGCCACGGGTGTCGGCGGCGAAGTCCTCTGCATCGTCGCGTAAGGCGGAGAAGAGCCATGTCGCGCATCGGCAACAGCCCGGTCAAACTCCCGCCGAAGGTCGAGGTGACGCTCGCGGCGGGTGAGATCTCCGTCAAGGGTCCGCTCGGCACGCTGTCGCGGAAGTTCGGCCCCGACGTCACGATCGAGAAGAACGGCGAGGAGCTCAAGTTCAATGCGGCGAATGCCGAGGCCGGCCCGCTGCAAGGCACGCTGCGCGCGCTCGTCGCCAACATGGTCAAGGGCGTCACGCAAGGCTACGAGAAGCGGCTGACGCTGGTCGGCGTCGGGTACCGCGCGCAGGCCGCGGGCGACAAGATCAACCTCTCGCTCGGCTTCTCGCATCCGGTCGTGCACCAGATGCCGAAGGGCGTGAAGGTCGAGACGCCGCAACAGACGGAGATCATCGTCAAGGGCATCGACAAGCAGCAGGTGGGTCAGGTCGCTGCGGAGATCCGCGCCTATCGTCCGCCGGAGCCCTACAAGGGCAAGGGCGTGCGCTACGTCGACGAGCGCGTGATCATCAAGGAAACCAAGAAGAAGTAAGCGGCCGACGAAAAAGAGACGAGGTAAAAGCGATGAACAAGAGACAAGCCCGTGTGCGCCGCGCCAGGCAGACGCGCATCCGCATCGCGGAGCAGCGCGCGACCCGGCTCGTGGTCGGCCGCTCGAACAGCCACATCTACGCGCAGATCATCGCGCCCAGCGGCGACAAGGTGCTGGCGAGCGCCTCGACACTCGAGGCCGAAGTGCGCAAGGACGTGAAGAATGGCGGCAACAGGGCCGCCGCGACCCTGATCGGCAAGCGCATCGCGGAACGCGCGAAGGCGCTCGGCATCGAAACCGTCGCGTTCGATCGCTCGGGCTTTCGCTTTCACGGTCGCGTGAAGGCGCTGGCCGACGCCGCCCGCGAGGGCGGCCTCAAGTTCTAAGGATCTAGAAGACCATGGCTCAACAACGTCAGGGTTCGCGCCAGCCGCAGCAGCAGGACGATCGCAGCGACGGCCTGCGCGAGAAGATGATCGCGATCAACCGCGTCACCAAGGTGGTGAAGGGCGGGCGCATTCTGGGCTTCGCCGCGCTGACCGTGGTCGGCGACGGTGACGGCCGCGTCGGCATGGGCAAGGGGAAGGCGAAGGAAGTGCCGGTTGCGGTGCAGAAGGCGATGGAGCAGGCGCGTCGGAAGATGATCAAGGTGCGTCTCAAGAAGGGCACGCTGCATCACGCCGTTGTCGGCAAGCACGGCTCGACCGTCGTCTACATGCAGCCGGCGTCGGATGGTACCGGCGTCATCGCAGGCGGTCCGATGCGTGCTGTGTTCGACGTCGTTGGTGTGACCAACATCCTCGCGAAGTGCCACGGTTCGACGAATCCGTACAACGTCGTACGCGCGACACTGAACGCGCTCGAGGCGGGCAACGCGCCGGCCGACATCGCGGCGAAGCGGGGCAAGACGGTCGAAGAGATCCTCGGAGCTTGATGCGATGGCGGAGACGAAGAAAATCCGGATCACGCTCGCCAAGGGTATCGCGCGGGCGCGCCAGGATCATCGCGACACGGTGCGTGGCTTGGGCCTCAAGTGGACGAACCACACGGTTGAGATCGTCGACACGCCGCAAACGCGCGGCATGATCAACAAGGTCAGCTATCTCGTAAAGATTGCGGACCGGTAGCCTCGGAGATTAAGCGCGATGCGACTCAACACGATCAAGCCGGCTGCCGGCAGCAAGAAGAACAAGCGCCGCGTCGGGCGCGGCATTGGCTCGGGCCTGGGCAAGACCGCGGGCCGCGGCCACAAGGGGCAGAAGGCGCGTTCGGGCGGCTTCCACAAGGTCGGTTTCGAAGGCGGGCAGATGCCGCTGCAGCGCCGGTTGCCGAAGCGCGGCTTCGTGTCGCGGATGCGCAACGACACCGCGCAGGTGCGGCTTTCGGCGCTGGCCAAGCTGCCGGTGGGCGAGATCGATATCTCGTCGCTCAAGGCTGCGGGCCTCATCCCGGCGATTGCGCGGACTGCGAAGGTGATTCTGGCCGGCAAGATCGACAAGCCGGTGCAACTGAAGGGCGTCCTGGCAACCAAGGGCGCCAAGGCGGCAATCGAGGCAGCGGGCGGCACGGTCGCTTGATAGCGAGCGCGTCGATCGCCATTTAACCAAGTCAGGATTCAAGATTTTGGCCACCACCAACCCGGCCCTTAAAAGCGGCGACAAGTACGGCGATCTGAAGCGCCGGCTGTGGTTTCTGCTGGGCGCGCTCGTCGTGTACCGGATCGGGACGCATATCCCGGTCCCGGGCATTAACGCGCAGGTGCTCGACGACCTTTTCCGGTCGCAGCAGGGCGGAATCCTGGGCCTGTTGAACGTGTTCTCGGGCGGCGCGCTGTCACGCTTCTCGATCTTCGCGCTCGGGATCATGCCGTACATCTCGGCGTCGATCATCATGCAGCTGTGCACCGTGATGGTGCCGTCGCTGGAGGCGCTCAAGAAAGAGGGCGAGGCGGGCCGGCGGAAGATCACGCAATACACGCGCTACGCGACCCTCTTCCTTTCGTTCTTCCAGGCGCTTGCGATCTCCAGTGCCTTGGAAGCGCAAGCGAACCTGGTGATCGATCCCGGCATCGCGTTCCGGCTGGTGTCGGCGGTCACGCTGGTCACGGGAACGATGTTCCTGATGTGGCTCGGCGAGCAGATCACCGAGCGAGGCTTGGGCAACGGGATTTCGCTGATCATCTTCGCGGGTATCGCGGCTGGATTGCCGCGGGCGATCGGACAGACGCTGGAGCAGGGCCGCACCGGTGCGTATTCGTGGCTCCTGATCATCGGCATCGCGGCGCTGGTCGTCGTGGTCACCGGCTTCGTGGTGTTCATGGAGCGGGCGCTGCGGAAGATCCTGGTCAACTACGCGAAGCGCCAGGTCGGCAATCGCGTCTACCAGGGGCAGAGCTCGCACCTGCCGCTCAAGATCAACATGGCAGGCGTGATTCCGCCGATCTTTGCGTCGTCGATCATCCTGTTCCCGGCGACACTGGTGCAGTGGTTCGGGTCGGGCGAAAACACGATCTGGCTCCGTGACATTGCGGCGACGCTGGCGCCCGGGCAGCCGGTGCACGAGATCCTCTACGCCGCCGCGATCATCTTCTTCTGCTTCTTCTACACGGCGCTGCAGTACAACCCGAAGGACACCGCCGAGAACCTGAAGAAGAGCGGGGCGTTCATCCCCGGGTATCGCCCGGGTGACCAGACGGCGAAGTACCTGGAGAAGATCACGATGCGGCTCACGCTGCTCGGATCGATCTACCTCGTGGTGGTGTGCTTCATCCCGAACTTCCTGATCGCGTGGAAGAACGTGCCGTTCTACTTCGGTGGAACGTCCCTGCTGATTATCGTGGTGGTGACGATGGACTTCATGACGCAGGTGCAGGCGTACTTGATGTCGCAGCAATACGAGAGCCTGCTGCGCAAGGCGAATTTCAAGGGCGGCGGGCTCCCGACGCGTTGATGGGTTAATGGCCAAAGAAGAAACGATTCAGATGCAGGGCGAGGTGGCGGAGATGCTGCCGAACGCGACATTCCGCGTGAAGCTCGAGAACGGACACGTGGTTCTCGCGCACATCTCGGGGAAGATGCGGATGCACTACATCAAGATCTTGCCGGGCGACAAGGTGACGGTGGAGTTGACGCCGTACGACCTGTCCCGCGCGAGGATCACGTTCCGCGCGAAGTGATTCAAAGGCCTCAGAGAGCAGGTAACAGGGATCAGCAGCGGCAGCGATTTCGATGACACGCCATCAGGGCGCGACGGAATCGAATGCCTGGAGACGGAAATGAAGGTATTGGCTTCGGTGAAGAAGATCTGCCGCAACTGCAAGATCATCCGGCGCAATGGCGTCGTGCGCGTCATATGCACGGACCCGCGCCACAAGCAGCGGCAGGGCTAGAAACGCGACGTTTTTGAAACAGGACAAGGACCATGGCCCGTATTGCAGGCGTCAACATTCCGAATCACCAGCATGCGGAGATCGCGCTGACCGCGATCTACGGCATCGGGCGCTCGCGCGCCAAGTCGATTCTCACCGCTGCCGGCGTTCCGCCAACGTCGAAGATCAAGGACCTGACCGACGCGCAGATGGACAAGATCCGCGAGCAGGTCGCGAAGTTCGCGGTCGAGGGCGACTTGCGCCGCGAAGTCACGATGAGCATCAAGCGGTTGATGGACCTCGGCTGCTACCGCGGCGTCCGCCACCGGAAGGGCCTGCCGGTCCGCGGCCAGCGCACGCGCACCAATGCGCGCACCCGCAAGGGACCGCGCAAGGGCCGGACGGTCGCGCTCAATCGTCCGTCGCTCGCGAAGACCTGATAGGAAGAATCGATGGCACAGCAACCCTCACAGAAGGCGGCCGCGGCGCGCACGCGCAAGAAGGTCAAGAAGAACGTGTCGGAAGGCATCGCGCACATCCACGCGTCCTTCAACAACACGATCATCACGATCACCGACCGCCAAGGCAACGCGCTCTCTTGGGCAACCTCGGGCGGGGCTGGCTTCAAGGGCTCGCGCAAGTCGACGCCGTTCGCGGCGCAGGTTGCCGCAGAGTCGGCGGGCCGCGCCGCGATGGAATGCGGCGTGAAGAACCTCGAAGTGCGGATTAAGGGCCCCGGCCCCGGACGCGAGTCCGCGGTGCGCGCGTTGAACGCGCTTGGGCTCAAGATCAGCAGCATCTCGGATGTGACGCCGGTGCCGCACAACGGCTGTCGTCCGCCTAAGAGACGAAGGATTTAGAACACGTTTTCGGTCGACGACGCTTTTCCTGTCGACCGAATTCCAACCTTTTACCAGGACAGCAAAGTGGCTCGATATACCGGACCCAAATGCAAGCTGGCGCGACGGGAAGGCACCGACCTTTTCCTGAAAAGCGCGCGTCGATCGCTCGACTCCAAGTGCAAGCTGGACGTGAAGCCGGGGCAGCATGGCGTCAAGTCGGGTGCCCGCACTTCGGACTACGGTCTGCAGCTGCGTGAGAAGCAGAAGCTGCGCCGGACCTACGGCCTGCTCGAGCGCCAGTTCCGTCGCTACTTCCAGGAAGCGGCGCGCGGCAAAGGCTCGACGGGCGAGAACCTGCTCAAGCTCCTCGAGTCGCGGCTCGACAACGTCGTGTACCGAATGGGGCTGGGCTCGACGCGTGCCGAAGCGCGTCAGCTCGTCACGCATCGTTCGATCACCGTCAACGGCAAGATCGTGAACGTTCCGTCGGCGCTGCTTCGCTCGGGTGACATCGTCGCGGCGACGGATCGTGCGAAGGCGCAGCTCCGCATCCAGGACGCGCTGCAGCTTGCGGAGAAAGTGGGCTTCCCCGCCTGGGTGACGGTCGATCCCAAGAAGATGACCGGCACGTTCAAGGGCGCGCCCGATCGCTCCGAGTTCGGCCAGGACATCAATGAAAGCCTGGTGGTAGAGCTTTACTCCAAATAAAGGGATGGACCCGACGCCCGCAGCCTCCGGCGCGGTCGTCGATTTAGTTTCTTTCGGTGTTCCGTTTTTGGACACATTTAAAGGTTCCGCATGCAGAGCAACGTTCTGTTGAAGCCGCGCATCATCGATGTGCAGAACATGTCGCCGTTCCACGCGAAGGTCGTGATGGAGCCGTTCGAGCGCGGGTACGGGCACACGCTGGGGAACGCGCTGCGGCGCGTCCTCCTGTCGTCGATGCCGGGCTACGCGCCGACCGAGGTGAAGATCACGGGTGTCCTGCACGAGTACTCCGCGCTCGACGGCGTGCAGGAAGACGTGGTCGACATCCTGCTCAACCTGAAGGGCGTGGTGCTCAAGCTGCACAATCGCGACCACGTGATGCTGAAGCTCCAGAAGACGGGCGAAGGTCCGGTCACGGCAGCCGACATCGAACCGAATCACGACGTCGAGATCATCAATCCCGAGCACGTGATCGCGCACCTGACCGCCGGCGGACGGATCGAGATGGAGATCAAGGTCGAGAAGGGTCGCGGCTACCAGCCGGCGACTGCGCGCATCAAGCCCGAGGGCGGGCGCTCGATTGGCAGCATCCTGCTCGACGCCTCGTTCTCACCCGTGCGACGCGTGTCCTACGCGGTCGAGTCCGCGCGCGTCGAACAGCGCACCGACCTGGACAAGCTCGTGCTGGACATCGAAACGAACGGCATCGTGGAGCCGGAGCAAGCCGTGCGTTACGCGGCGAGCGTGCTCGTCGAGCAACTCTCGGTGTTCGCCGATCTGAAGGGCTCGGACGTGCCGGCGGCGGAACGCGCTGCGCCGCAGGTCGATCCGATCCTCCTGCGGCCGGTCGACGATCTCGAGCTCACGGTCCGCTCGGCGAATTGCCTCAAGGCGGAGAACATCTATTACATCGGCGACCTCATTCAGCGTACCGAGACCGAGCTGCTGAAGACGCCCAACCTCGGCCGGAAGTCGCTGAACGAAATCAAGGAAGTGCTGGCCTCGCGCGGGCTGTCGCTCGGCATGAAGCTCGAGAACTGGCCGCCGGCTGGATTAGATCGTCCGTGACAAGTAGAAACCTACTTTTCACGGGTTGAGAGTTAGCCAAGAATTGCGGGCGGAGCCCGACGATTCTTGGTCGCAACCGCCACGAAAGACCGCAGCGCATACGTGCGGCGACAGGGGAACGTCGCCCGCGACAGGAATAACAAAAATCGTAACGGCGCCTCCATGCGCCTTTGAAAGGATACGACCATGCGTCACCGCCACGGTCAGCGCAAGCTGAATCGCACCAGCGCGCATCGCATCGCGATGCTGCGCAACATGACCAACTCGCTGTTCACCCACGAGGTGATCCAGACGACGTTGCCCAAGGCGAAGGAGCTGCGCCGCGTCGCCGAGCCGCTGATCACGCTCGGCAAGTCCGCGACGCTCGCCAACCGACGCCTCGCGTTTTCGCGACTGCGCGATCGCGGCGTGGTCACGAAGCTCTTCGCCGAGCTCGGCCCGCGCTACGAGAAGCGACCCGGCGGGTATCTGCGCATCCTGAAGATGGGATTCCGCCAGGGCGATGCGGCGCCGGTCGCGCTCGTGGAGCTGGTCGATCGCCCGTCGACCGAGACGAGCACCGAAGTCGCCAAGGGCAAGACCGAAGCGAAGGCCAAGGGTGAGAAGAAATCCAAGACCGAAGCCAAACCGAAGCGAGAAGCGAAGGCCGGGAAGCAGGCAGCGGCCGGAAAGAAGTAACGCCATTGGTCGCGTAGACAGATGACCGGGCTCGTAACCCGGTCTTTTTGTTTCGCGACTGCGTCCGCACACCGACAGACCCGTTTCCTCCGCCGGATTCAAGTCGCCGGCCGCGGGATGCAGTGAGGTCGAGCCTGCCCGCGTGCGTTGCCGAGAGCGCCGGCGAATGGCGGGAAGTGTGACCCCCATTGTCGCGGAAACGTGTAGCATCGCTTCCCCATGACCGATACCGTGCTCGTCACCGGGGGCGCCGGCTACGTCGGCTCGCATATCGTCGTCGAGCTGGCGCGTGCGGGCTATGCGCCCGTCGTCCTCGACAACTTCTCGAACAGCACGCCGGCGCTGCGGCCACGCCTGGAGGCGCTGGCCGGCCGTCCCGTTCCTTGCGTGACGGCGGATGTGCGGGACATCGTCGCATTGCGTGCCGCGTTCCACGATCATCCGATCAGCGCCGTCATCCATTGCGCGGGACTCAAGGGCGTCGGCGAATCGGAGGCGCGCCCGCTCGCTTATTACGACGTCAACGTCGGCGGTGCGCTCACCCTCGCCGAGGTGATGGGCGAGGCCGGCGTGGCAACGTTGGTGTTCAGCTCGTCCGCGACCGTCTACGGGCAACCCGAGGAGCTGCCGGTTCCCGAGGACGCCGCGTTGCGACCGCACAGCGTCTACGGCCGTACCAAGCGCGTCGTCGAGGACTTCATGCGCGACCTGTCGCACGCGAATCCCAACTGGCGGATCGGCATCCTGCGCTACTTCAATCCCGCCGGTGCGCATTCGACCGCGATGCTCGGCGAGGCGCCGCGCGGTCGCCCGACCAATCTCGTCCCGCTGCTGTGCCGCATTGCCGCCGGGGAGGTTCCGGAGCTCTCGATCTTCGGCGGAGACTGGCCCACGCCCGACGGCACGTGCGTCCGCGATTTCATTCACATCCAGGATCTCGCGAAGGGCCATGTCAACGTGCTGCAGCATCTTGGGCACAATCCCGGCGTGTTGACGGTCAATCTCGGCGTGGGGCGGGGTTATTCCGTGCTCGAGGTCGTCGAGTCCTTCGAGCGCGCATGCGGGCGCAAGATCGCAAAATCGATCGCGGCCCGTCGCCATGGCGACGTCGGTTGCTATTACGCTGACCCCGCCCGCGCCGAAGGTCTGCTCGGATGGCGTGCGACGCACGATCTCGACGCGATCTGCGCCGATGCGTGGCGCTGGCAGAAAAACGGCGGAAGATACTAGGACTTGGACCGAGTGTCTTGCGTCGGGCGACCCCTCGCCCGCTCGGCGACTGCGCATCTCGCTTCCTTCCCTGCGCGACGGAAAGACATGAGGTGAGGGGCGACGACGCCGCTCCCGTCCTTTCGCGCCGCAATCTCCCCATGCGACTCTTCGCCGATGACGCGCTGTTGCCCGCCGGTTGGGCGCGGGACGTGCTGCTCGAGATCGGCAAGGACGGGCACTTTCTCGAGATTCAGACGTCGGCGTCGCCCCAGGGTGCGGAGCGCGTGGCGGGGCCGGTGGTCCCGGCGATGCCGAACGTGCATTCGCACGCGTTCCAGCGCGCGCTCGCCGGACGCACCGGCGATCCGTCGCCGCATCGCGACGATACATTCTGGACGTGGCGCCAGGCGATGTACGCGTTTCTCGACCGCCTCGACGCCGATGCGATTGAGGCGATCGCGGCACAGGCGTACGTCGAAATGCTGAAGGGTGGCTACGCCTCCGTCGGCGAATTCCATTACGTCCATCGCGATCCAGCAGGCGCACCTTTTGCCGACGATGCCGAGCTTGCCTGGCGTATCGTCTCGGCCGCGGAATCGGCGGGGATCGCGCTCACGCTGCTGCCGGTGTTCTACGCCCATGACAGCTTCGGCGGGACTGCGGCGAGTGCCGGCCAGCGCCGTTTCCTTCATTCCGTCGATACTTTCGTCCGGCTGTTCGAGACGCTCGCCGCGCGCGCATCGAGGCATCGCTATGTGCTCGGGGTGGCGCCTCACAGCCTGCGCGCGGTGACGCCCGACGAGCTCGGCGTCGTGATTGCGCTCGCCTCGCCGTCGATGCCGATTCACATTCACGCCGCCGAACAGATCCGCGAAGTTGAAGCCTGTGTCGCATGGAGCGGTATGCGTCCGGTCGAGTGGCTTCTCGCGCATGCGCCCGTCGACGAGCGCTGGTGTCTCGTGCACGCGACGCACATGCTCGACCACGAAATCGATCGGCTTACCGCAGCCCGCGCCGTCGTGGGGCTCGCGTCGACAACGGAAGCGGACTTGGGCGACGGGATCTTCCCTGGCGAGCGCTTTCTCGAATGCGCCGGGCGCTTCGGCGTGGGCAGCGATTCGAACACCCGCGTCGATCCGTTCAGCGAGCTCAAGCAGCTCGAGTGGTCGCAGCGGCTTAAGCTGCGCCGCCGCAATGTGCTCATCGGTGATGCGGGTTCGACCGTCGGCACATCGCTATGGTCGAAGGCCGCGAAGGGCGGTGCGCAAGCCATTGGTCGGGACTGTGGAAGGATTGCGGCGGGCGCACGCGCGGACCTCGTCGTGCTCGATCGAGAAGATCCTGCGCTGCTCGAGCAGCCCGCGCATAGCGTGCTCGATGCGGCGATCTTCGGGCCGTCGCGAAAACCGGTGCGTGACGTCATGGTCGGCGGACACTTCGTGCTACGCGATGGCCATCATCCGCGTGAAGACGAAATCCTCGCGCGCTATCGCACGACACTCGCGCGGATGACGGCAGCATGAGCGAGAACCGTTTCGATCTCGCGCTGCGCAACGTGCATGTCGCCACGATGCGGGAGGGCGGAGGTTATGGCGTCCTCCGGAGCGCGGCCATCGGCATCCTGGCCGATCGAATCGCCTGGATCGGACCGGAGGCCGCGTGGCCGGGCAAGTCGGCCAGCGCGAGGACGATCGATGCGGCGGGCCGCTGGGCGCTACCCGGGCTCATCGATTGCCACACGCACCTCGTGTACGCGGGCAATCGCGCGCATGAATTCCAGGCGCGGTTGCATGGCGCGAGCTATGCGGACATCGCGCGTACCGGCGGCGGCATCGCGGCGACCGTGCGCGCAACGCGCGCCGCCAGCGCGGACACGCTCGCGCGCGAGAGCCGTCCCCGGCTCGAGGCACTGGCCGCCGAAGGCGTGACGACCGTCGAGATCAAATCCGGCTACGGCCTCGACCTCGCGAATGAACTGAAGCAGCTCGAGGTCGCACGTCGCATCGCGAATGAAGTCGGTGTCGATGTCCGCACAACGCTGCTTGCGGCGCACGCGGTGCCCGAGGAATTCGCCGGCATGCCCGACGCCTACATCGATTTCGTCTGCGCCGAGGTGCTGCCGGCGGCGGCCAACGCCCGACTTGCCGATGCCGTCGACGCATTCTGCGAAGATATCGGCTTCACGCCCGCGCAAACGCGGCGCGTCTTCGAGGTCGCGCGCGCGCTCGGACTTCCGACCAAGCTCCACGCGGACCAGCTATCGGACCTCGGCGGCGCATCGCTCGCGGCGGAGTTCCGGGCGCTGTCGGCGGATCACCTCGAATACACGAGCGCAGGCGGTGTCGATGCGCTTGCGAACGCCGGGACGGTTGCGGTGCTGCTGCCCGGAGCGTTCTATACGCTGCGCGAGACGCGGATGCCGCCGCTCGAAGCGTTGCGTATTGCGGGTGTTCCGATCGCCGTGGCGACCGACTGCAACCCGGGCACGTCACCGACGACGTCGCTGTTGCTGATGGTGAACATGGCGTGCACGCTGTTCCGCATGACACCCGAGGAGGCGCTTGCGGGTATCACCCGTAACGCTGCGCGCGCCCTGGGATTCGACGACCGCGGCGTGCTCGAACCGGACATGCGCGCCGACATTGCACTCTTCGACATCGACGAGCCGGCCGAGCTCGCGTACCGATTCGGTGGAAATCCCTGCACTGGTGTGATTCGTGCCGGCGTCGTGCAGCGGGGTCTCGACTGATGGAATTGTGGAAGCTTCACCAGGGCAATGCACCCCTGATCGTCGACGTTCCGCATGCTGGGCTGCACGTTCCGGATGCGATCGCGTTGCGCCTCACTCCTGCAGCACAAGCGTTGCCGGACACCGACTGGCACGTGGACGAGCTCTATGCCTTCGCGCGTGCCGCAGATGTCACGCTGCTCGTTGCCACGCACTCGCGCTACGTCATCGACCTCAACCGCGATCCCTCCGGAGCTGCGCTGTATCCCGGGGCGGACAACACCGAGCTGTGTCCGACGTTCACCTTCGATCGCTCGCCGATCTACGTCGCGGGCGCGGTGCCCGATGGCATCGAAATCGCGGCGCGGCGGGCAATCTTCCACGCCCCTTATCATGCGCGGCTGGCGCGCGAGGTTTCCCGTTTGCGCGAGCGGCATGGCTACACCGTGCTGCTCGATGGGCATTCGATTCCCTCCGAGGTTCCACGCTTTTTCAGCGGGCGATTGCCGGATCTCAACCTCGGCACGGCGGACGGTGCGAGCTGCGATGCCGCGCTCGCGACGCTCGCCACCAGCATTACCGGATCGACACCGGGTTTCACCCTCATCGTCAACGGCCGCTTCAAGGGAGGCTACATCACGCGCCACTTTGGACGTCCCGTCGAGCACGTGCACGCGCTGCAGCTCGAGATCGCTCAATCTGCGTATCTGGACGAAGCAGATCCGCGGTTGTTCGATCCCGCCCGCGCCGCGCGGCTCGCGAACCTCCTCGAGCGCCTGGTGGTTGCGATGTCCGAGTGGCGACCGCAGATGAGGAAGCGATGATCCGCTTCTACATCGCACGGCAGCGCTTCGACGCGTTTCTTGTGGCCGACCGGCTCAAACAGGCCGGCATCCGCGTCCACGTCTTCAACCAGAATGCGTCGAGCATCGCCGGTGAGGTGGGCCTCGACCCCAAGGTGACGCAGCCGCAGGTGTGGCTCGAGCGCGAAGAAGATCTCGAGCGCGCGCGACGCGTGCTCCACGAGATGCAAGCGGAATCGCGGATGCGCGGTACGAGGCACTGCGCCGCCTGCGGGGAGGATTCCCCTGCGAACTTCGAGATTTGCTGGAACTGCGGGGCGTCCGTGTAACCTGCGACGGCGAAAAACCGCGCCCACCTCGTCCGATGCGCCGCCGGACCGAACCCGATCGGGAATATTCGCTTTACACCGAGCCTTTGGACACGTAGTTATCGGGATGGGGCGTCGCCTTCGCGACGTCGCCGACGGACCGTGTTGAACGCCGAATCCGCCGGGCTCTATACTGTGGAGTCCATCGGGCCCGCGCCTTCATTCCCGACGCCGCGGGATCGCAGGAAGTGACGTTGTCCGTTTCGTGAGGAGGCGAATCGGATGGCATCGTTGCGCAGTCTGCTTTGCCATCGCGTGCTCCGGGCGCTGGTGCTCGGCGTGTATCTTTTCGCGTCCATCGTCCCCGCGAGCGCGCAGACGTCGCCTTCGACGCGTGCGAATCCGTCGACAATGAAGGCGGCGGGGCCGAGCACTCCGACAGTACCCGGTAGGCAGCCCGGCAGCGGCGCGACCGACGCGCACCGCATCGCGCTCGTCATCGGGAATTCCGCTTATGCCTCAGGCGCGCTTCGCAATCCCGTCAACGACGCGCGCGCGATGGCGCAGACGCTCCAGGATCTCGGGTTCGAGGTCATGCTGCGCGAGAACCTCGGCGTCGGCACGTTCCGGTCGGTGATTCGCGAGTTCGCTCGCCGCGCGGATGCCGAAGACGGGATCGCGCTCTTCTATTACGCCGGACATGCGGTGTCGATGGACGGCCGCAACTACCTGTTGCCGGTGGACATCCGGCCCACCGACGAGGAAGCGATCCGCGACGATTCGATCGACGTCGACGACGCGGTGATGCGGCGCCTCGAACAGAGCAAGAAGCAGGTGCGGCTCGTGATCCTCGATTCCTGCCGTGACAATCCGTTCCGGTCCGCGCGCACGCGCTCGCTGCGTCCGGGGCTCGCGGAAATGGACAAGGGGGAAGGCTCGCTCATCGCATTCTCGACCGCGCCAGGCAGGCTGGCGGAGGACGGCGAGGGGCAGAACAGCCTGTTCACCGGGTTCCTCGTCGCGGAGCTGCGGCGAGGCAACGACATCGAGAGCGTATTTCAATCGGTGCGCTTCGCAGTAGCGGATGCGACGAATCGACGTCAGGTGCCGTGGGTCAACACCTCGCTTCTCGCCAAGGTGTACTTGCGCCCCGACACGCTGCAACCCGATGCTGGCGCACCGGCTCGCGACGCTTCGCGCGAGACGGACGACGAGCAAAAGCGCATCGATGCCGCGATCGCGGCCGCCGAGAAACGACGGGACGCCGAGCGCCAGCGTCTTGCCGAGGAACGCGCGCGCGACAAGGCTCGGATCGAGCAACAGCTCAAAGAGATCCAGGAGGAGCAGGAGCGCGACCGCCAGGCGCGCGCGAAGCTCGAGGAGCAGCAGCGTCGCCAACTCGCCGACCTCGCAACGCAATTCGCGAATATGCAGAAGGTGATTGCCGAGACGGAACAGATCAGCCGTACCCGAGCGCTGACGCAGGCGGAGTCGCAGCGCGTTCAGCTTGCAATGGCGGAGACCGACGCGTTGCAGCGGCGCGCGTCCGACGAATCGAAGGCACTCGAGCGTGAGCTGGACGCCGGTCGCGCGCGCGACGCGGAGCGCCAGGCGCGCATCGCCGCGCTCGCATCGCAGGCGGAAAAGCTGAGCACGCCCATCGCGCCACAACGCCCCCGCATTGCCGCCGACGGCACGATGTTCGTACGCGGCGTAAGCCTGCCGAAAGACGTGCGGCTCGATCCCAAGGACGACTCGCCGCCAGCCTGCAAGGGCTTCCAGGGCGCATGGAGCGGGCGCTGGGACGGCCTGCGGACCGTCGAGCTTTGGATCGAGAAGATCGATCGCGACTGCAAGGCGCAAGTCGTGTACGGCCGCGGCGGTCAGTCGGTGAACATGGAAGAGCCGAAGTATCAGCGCACCTCGGGCAAAGTGAGCGGCAACGAAATGCGCATTCAGCTCGACGACGGCGCGGTCATCATGTTGAAGCAGGCGGCCGACGATCGACTGTCCGCGAACTGGACCCGTGAGGGCCGTAGCGCGAAGTGCGAGATGCATCGGATCGGTGACGATCCTGCGGCCGCGACCGCGGTGTTCGCGCAGGAAGCGACGGACTTCGGCGCGCGGCCGACCCGCTATCTTGAACTGCCTTCCCCCGACAAGCCGCTACCGATGTCAGTGCCGGGCGTCAGCACGATCACAACGCTCGAGCTCAAGGATCTGCTGGAGAAGAATCCCAACGCGGTCCTCATCGACGCGTATCACGACAACGAGCACATGACGCTGCCGGGCGCGATCTGGCGGCCGGACATCGGCGATCTCCGCCCCGGGGCATTTCCGTTGTCCGACATCAAAAAGCTGATGGCGGAGGCGACGGGCAACGATCTCGATCGTCCGATCGTCGTGTTCGAGCGCAGCTCGAACTGGGGCTGGTACGGGTACAACGCGTCGTTGCGGCTGCTCGGCCTGGGCTACACCAACGTCTATTGGTATCGAGGCGGACTCGATGCGTGGTTCGACGCCGGGTTCCAGATGGCGAAGGTCAACAATCGGAAGGTCGTGACACAGTAGCGCGAGCGCGGAAAGCGCGCTGGATACGAACAGCGCGGGGCCAAAGGGGGCGAGGAGTCGTGACAGCAAACCGGATGCGCAAGGTCGTCATCATCGCGTTGATCGCCGGCTGCGGGTGCGCCGCGATGGCAGCTCACGCCGCCAAGGTCATCGACGTCGCCCAACGCAGCAACTTCACGATGCAGCTCCGGGACGACGGTACCGTATGGGCCTGGGGCGATAACACCTACGCGGAGCTCGGCGACGGCAGTACCAACGATCGCGCGGTGCCGGCGCGTGTGCAGGGGTTACCGACCATCGTCGCAGTCGCTGCGGGCACGACGTGGGCCCTCGCGCTCGACAATACCGGGCACGTCTGGGCATGGGGCGACAACTCGCTTGGCCAGGTCGGCGACGGCTCGAGCTACGGCTATCGCACGCGTCCGGTGCAGATTCCGGGCTTAAGCGGCGTCGTGCAGATCTCGGCGGGCGGCACCCACAGTCTCGCGAGAGCGAGCGACGGGTCGGTCTGGGCATGGGGCGGCAACCTTTCGGGGCAGATCGGCGATGGCACAGTGACGACGTTCCGTCGCACGCCTGTGCGCGCGACGGGCATCAGCGGGGTGACTGCGATCGAGGCTGGCGGTTACCACTCGCTGGCGGTGACGAGCGACGGGCGTCTGTGGGCGTGGGGATCGCATCAATTCGGGCAGCTCGGATTGGGGGGCGACGAGCCGCTTTCGTTCAACGTGCCGACCGTCGTGCCGGGCATGTCCTCGATGGTCGGGGTCGGCAGCGGACAGTACTCATCGTTCGCCATTCGCAAAGACGGAACGCTGTTCGCGTGGGGTCGAAATGATCGCGGCGAGCTCGGGGACGGCTCGACGACCGATCAATACTCGCCGGAGGTGGTCGGCGGCATTGGCAACGTCGCTGTGATCACCTCGGGCACCTACACCATCGCGCTGCTTAACGACGGCTCGCTCTACGCCTGGGGCGTCGATCTGCTTACCAATATCGGCAGCCTCGTCCCCTCTCAACAAAGCACGCCGAACTCGCAACCGGTCTACGCGATCGCGAGCGGCGCGAATGTCACGATCGCCGATCAATCGGGCCGCGTCTTCGCCGTGGGTCCGAACGACAAGGGCCAGCTTGCAATCGGCGATCTGATCGAGACGCCGGCACCCACGGCGGTCAAGAACGTGGTCGCGGCGACGCAACTGGCGGCGGCCGACGACGGCTCGGCCGTGCTGCGCCTGGACGGGTCAGTCTACGCCTGGGGCAACATCAGCAAACAGACGTCGACCGCCTCGCAGAGCACCTTCGGCAATCCGCGCCCCATCGTCGGCTTCACGAGCGACGTCAAGTCGATCAAGGGCGCGAGCACCTACTTTCTCGCGCTTCAGATCGACGGCACGATGATGGGCTGGGGCCTGAGCCCGCCGGGACTCGCATGCTGCTCGGGCCCGGTCGAACAGCCGCAGATGGTCCCCGGCATCGGCAACGCGACCAATATCGCGGTGTCGGGGTCGGGAACGGCGATCGCGGTATTGAAAAGCGGCCAGGCGATGTTTTGCAGTCAGCAGGACTGCGCGCTCGATCTGGGATTCTCGGACGCGGTGCAGACCGCAGGCGGGTCCGATCACATGCTGATTCTAAGTCGCAACGGCCAAGTGTACTGCCTTGGCGTTGGGCAGAAGTCGAATTTCTTCGGCCAATGCGGCGACGGCACGACCAACAATCCCCCGGCCGGCAAGCCCGTCCGGGTGCAGGGACTGCCGGGCCCTGCGAAGTCGATCGCCGCCGGCGACTACTTTTCCGTCGCGATCATGCAGGACGGCTCCGTGTACGTGTGGGGATTGACACCAGATCGCGGAGTGGAAGGCCATCGCCGCGAGGAAACCACCCCAGGGTGGCTGCTGCCGACACGCGTCAGCGAACTGAATGGCATGAGCCAGATCGTCGCGAGCGAGCATCTGCTCGCACTCGATGCGCGCAACCGCGGCTATGCATGGGGGTTGGGAACGAAGGCCGGCCTGCGCGAGCGGGTGACACCGGGGCGTGTGCCTTCGATGGATGGTCTCGTGAGCCTGTCGGCGGGACCCTTTCACTCGGTCGGCATTGCAACCGACGGTCATGTCGTCGCCTGGGGAAAGAATTTCAACGAGCAGCTGAGCGTCGATCGTCCGCTCTACGCGACGAAATGGACGCCCGTGATCGATCCGCTGAATCAGGCGTATACCTCCGGCGCGGTGCCGGTCGTGGAATTCATGAACTCGTCGATCGGCTCCGGTCATTACTTCATCACGGCGTTCGCCGCAGAGGCGCTCGCGCTCGACAGCCAGACGCCGGTCGCGGGTTGGCAGCGCACCGGGCGCGCGTGGCGCGCGTGGCTCGATCAGGCCAGCGCGGGGCCGGGCGCGAAGCCGGTGTACCGATTTTTCTCTTCGCGCTGGAACGGCCATTTCTACACCATCGAGCCGAGCGAACGCGATGCGTTGCTCGCGAAGAATCCGACGCAGGATCCGGCAATCGACTGGGCGCTCGAAGCGGTGGCGTTCTACGCCCTGGCCTCGACCGTTGCATGCCCGTCGGTGAACGTGCTCCCGCGCTCGCCTTATATCTGCGCTGGCGGTGCGCCTCCCGCCGCGGTCGATTGCCCGGCCGGTTACTACCCGGTGTATCGCGCCTATGACATCGGGCCGACGTCGCCACGGCTCGATCCCAATCACCGCTTCACGCCGAACTGGATCGACGTCTATCGCGACGTGCGCTTCTTCGGCTACGTCTACGAAGGCGTTGCCTTCTGCTCGCCGGCGTCGACCCAGCCGGGCGGCGATCTGCACGCCAATCACAACTTCCCCGGTGACACGATCGATGCCGGAGCGCAGCTCAGCATCGACTACTGGTTCAACAATGCCGGCCCCGGCGATGGCTCCGGCGCGACGATCGTCGCGGCACTGCCGACTTCGGTCGGTTGGACGGTCACGTGCACGGCATACAACCGCGCGCAATGTCCCCCGGACCTGGTGCCCGCCGATCTCCGGAACGGCGTCATCGTGAGCACGTTCCCGGCGGGGGGTCTGCTCCAACTCAGAGCCATGGGCACTGCTCCCATGGATGCCCAGACGCTGGAATTCGGCAGTTCCATCGGTCCTGCAAGCGGCGCGCCCGATCCGTTCATGCAGAACAACGCAGGCGCAACGTCGCGCACGGTGGTCAAGGCGCCCGCCCAATGTGTGATCGCGTTGTCACCGTCCGCCCTGAGTGTGGTCGCCGGCGGTGGCGATGCCGATATCGATGTCGACGCGCCCGCCGGATGTGCATGGACCATTGCGAGCGATCAGCCGTGGGCGACACTGTCCGCAGGCAGCGGCACCGGCCCCGGCAGCGTGCACGTGACGGCGAACGGCAACGCCACCGCCAGTGATCGCCTCGCGACCGTCGCGGCGACGGCATCGAGTGGACAGCGCGTCGAATTTCCGGTACGCGAGCTCGGCGCGCCGCCGGCGCCGCCGAGTCCATGCGTGAGCGTCAAGCTCACGAAGCAGGCCGATCAGGTCGGTCCTAATCGCGTGGTCAACTTCGTGCAGGTGCAAGCGTCGACGCCCGATTGTTACTGGGACGCTTTTACGCTGGTGGAATGGCTCGCGCTTACCGGCGCGACACGCGCGGGCGAGGGTCAGGTCGAGTACGAGGTCAAGGAGAACACCGGGCTCTACGAGCGCCGCGGTGACATCAGGGTCGGCACGACGACGTTCACCGTGATTCAAGCCGCGCCTGCGCAGGTCGCCCCGCCGGATACGGGGGGCGGCACCGGGGGCGAAACCGGGGGCGGCGGCGGTGGCGACAGCGGCGGCGATGGCGGCGGATCGGGAGGGAGCGGGGCGGGCGGGTGATTTGTCGGCAGATTCCGACGCCGAATATTCACGCGTCCGGATGCCGCGGCGGGGCGTAGGATCAGCATTCGAAATCGCCGGTGACGAAAATCGCATCGGACGGCGTCCATGGACACTCGCGTCATCGCTCGTTGCGCCCTCGGCATTGCGCTCGTCGCGGCCCTGATCGTGCTCGACACGCGCGCCGCGACCGTCGATCCCGACACGCCCTCAAGTGACAACAGGAATGCATCGGCGGCAAACCGCGACGCGTCGCTCCCCGTCGCGGCGCCGCTGGCATTTCGCACCAAATACGCGCATTTCCGTCCGGCGGAGTTCTCCGCGCTTCCGGGCTGGGAAGCCGATCATCTCGCGCAAAGCTGGAGCGCGTTCCGCCAGAGTTGCAACGCGCTCGGACGCCGCAGCGCGTGGTCGGGACCGTGTGCACGCAGCGCGAGCGTCGACGGCAACGACGATCGTCAGGTGCGGGCGTTTCTCGAAAGCGAATTCGTGCTGTTCCAGATCACGGATCTCGAGCTCACGCCCACCGGTGTTGTGACCGGGTACTATGAACCGTTGCTCAACGGACGCCGGGAGCGCGGCGGCGATTTCATCTTTCCGGTCTACGCGACGCCCGAGGACCTGCTCTTTCTCGACAGCCGTACACTGCCGGCGGGCGGCCGCGCCTTCGATGCCGTCGTCGACGGCAAGAACGTGATCCCGGTCAAGCTCGACAGTGCAAGCGATGCACGGCGGCGCTATCGCGTGGAGATCGGCGGCGCGATCGCAGACGTGCGCGACAAGCGCATGCGTATGCGTATCGACGGCGAGCGCATCGTCCCGTATTTCACGCGGAGCGAAATCGACGATAGCGGACTCGCAAGCGCGCGTGTCCTGGCCTGGGTCGACGACCCGGCGACGCTTTATGCGATGCACGTGCAAGGCGCGGGTCGCATCCGCCTCGAGGATGGAAGCGTCATGCGCCTCGCTTACGGAGAGCAGAACGGCCGTCCGTTTCTGCCCCCGGTGCAGGCCCAGACCCGCAAGTTCGAAGGGGCAAAGGCTCCGCTCGCGCGTGGATTGGTGATCGACGGCGATGCACCGGGAATCGGAGATGAAGATACGGCGCCAACCTCCGGTCCGGAGTCTCGCGTATCGACCCGCGGCATCGCCCCTTACAGTGGATTTCCCGCCGATGGCCCTACGACTGTCGCGAAACCGACGACGACACCGAAGCCAACGACTCCGGATCCGCAAGCCGAAGCGGTCGAGCGGATGGTCGAGCTCCTGATGGGTGAGACAACCGAGGCGAAGCCAGCGCCCGATCGCGTCGCGACGACGACGTCTTCGGTTACTACAAAATCGGCGCCCGACAAACCCGCAGGTCAAGCCGATCGTGACTCCACAGACATGACGCCGGGCGCCGCACGACCGGCGCCAGCACGTCCAGTCGCCACGCCCCGGCTTGACGCGAGTGGTGGTGGCATTCCGATCGCACCTGCGCTCGGGACGAGCGCGATCTCCGCGAACGCGGGCAAGGCGGCACCCACCGCCGCGGCATCGGCGTCCCCGCCCACGCGACTCGAGTTCAATGCCCCCGGGCTCACGAATGTCGCGACGAAGCCCAACCTTGCCGCGATCGCCGCCTGGTATGCGCGCGATCCAAGCTACGTGTTCTTCCGCACACTTCCGAACTATGACGGCGGCCCGGTCGGGGCGCTCGGCGTGCCGCTGACGCCGCAACGCTCGGTGGCGGTGGATCCGCGCACGACACCGCTCGGCTCGCCCGTGTTCATCGCTGCCGAGGGCGGACCCACCGGGCGCTGGAGCCGGCTCGTTTTTGCGCAGGACACCGGAGGCGCGATTCGCGGGCCTGTGCGCGCGGACTTCTTCTGGGGCTTCGGTGCGGAAGCCGGACGCCGTGCCGGACAGATGAAGCAGTCGGGGCAGATGTGGGTCCTGCTTCCCCGAGGCCAGGTCGTGAACGGGTTGACTGACGGCATGTCGACCCGGGGCATCGGCGGGACGCAGGCGTCCAACGCAGAATGCGTGGTGCCGGACGCGGATTTCTGCGTCGAGTGAATCGACGATGGCGTACGATCGAGCAGGGGAGGATTGAGATGCTGCGCCGCACATGGAGGAAAGCGCTCGTCATGGCCACGCTCCTGGTGGGCGCCGGTGTCGCGCTCGCGGGCGAGGTGCTGCAGGGCGATGCGGTCACCGAATCCGCGTTGATCGATGCGCTCGCGCCGCCCGTCATGACGCGCGGCCTGCGTCCCGAGAGAACGGGATCCGCGAAGCCGTCGACGGGACAGGCGTCGCTTTTGATCGAGTTCCAGACGAACTCCGTCGGGCTGACCGCGACGGCGAAGGAGCAACTCGCGATCGTGGGCAAGGCCCTCAACACGAATCGCCTGATGCCGTTCGATTTCATCGTCGAGGGACATGCTGATCCGCGGGGCAATTCCGACGCCAATCAACGGCTCTCGGCGGCACGCGCGGAATCGGTACGCCAGTATCTGATCCGCGATCAGGAGGTCGCACCCGCGCGACTGCGGGCCGTCGGCAAAGGTGACAAGGAGCCGCTCAACCGCGAGAATCCGTCGGCGCCCGAAAACCGCCGTGTGACGATCATCCGGGTCGTGCAAACGAGTCAGTAACAAGCTTAACCATCCAACGGGGAGAACGGCGTTTCGCCGCGCCGGCGCGACGCTGGTAGAAAATGAGTCTCGCTGCGGGCATCACGCGTTTGGGGTCGCTGCCGGCCACGACATGGCTCGTGTCGGCGCTCGCGCTGCTGTCATCGATGGTTCCGCTCGTTGCGTCGAGCGCGGACAGCGCAGGCGGTGGAACGCCGCGACCGCCGATGGTCGCGCTCGTCGTCGATGCCGTGGGATCGATCAAACCGGCCGTCACGAGCTACGCCGAGCTCGCACCGGGTGCGCACTTCGAGCTCGCACCGAAGGCTCACATCACGCTGATGCATTACGCAGCGTGCAAGCGCGTCTCGGTCGAAGGCGGGAGCCTCGTTGTGACCGAGCGCGCGGTCGAGGTGACGGGTGCGACGGCGAACTCGAGCGAGCCCGGTCCGTGCCCGAACGTGCGGCACATCGTGGTCGCGGGCAATACCGTCTCGACGGGTGCGCTGATTTCCCGTGGAGGACTGCAGCCGGAGCCGCGGCTTGCGTCGACGCAGCGTGTCGTGCTCGTCGGCGACCGCGCAACCCTCGCGCGCGACGCCCGCATTCTGGATGCCGGCGGGCACGTGATCGCAGGACCGTGGGCGGTCGCCAACCACGCATTTTCGCTTGGAGACGCACGCACGCTGGTCCCCGGGGACGCATATACGCTGCAAGTCGAGTTCCGCAGCGACATCCCGGTTCTCAAGGTGCCGTTCACGGCGGCATCGACGGGAGCGGATGCGCTGTTCGTGCTGCGTCTCGAGTGAACGCGCGCGTGCCTGGTGTCCCGTCCCGGAAATGCCTTGCGCAACCGCGGACGAGAAACGACCCACTCTTTGTCGCAGCGCTTGCGAGGATTGACGATATTCGCTGCGCAATGCCTCGCGTATTGCGCCATTTTCGCCGCGTTTGCGTGAACGTTCCCGGCTTCGATGTTTAATCTGCCCAAGCTATTTCCGGGAAGGGGCACGAACGCCGCATTCCGTCGTCATCATCGCCTGCTGGTCACGCTGATCGCTGTACTCGCGGCAGCGTTTTTCGCGCTCGCGACCGATGGCCGCATCGAACTTCTCGACGGCACACTTTATGACCTTGCAGTCGCGCTGCGTGCGACGCCGACGGAGCGCGACACGCGGGTCGCCGTGATCGCGGTCGATCGCGAGAGCCTCGCCGCGCCGGCGCTTGCCAACATTCCGCGTCCACTGTTCGGTCCGCAGTACGCAACGCTGATCGAAGCGCTCGCGAACGCCGGCGCGGTTGCGATCGGCGTGGATGTCGTTCTCAACTACGCGGCAAGCCGCTTGCCTGCGCTCGATCCGACTTACGACGCACCACTTCTCAAGGCGCTCGCGCAACACCGTGACCGGATCGTCATTGCACGGACTGCGGCGACCGGCGTCGCCGATCCGTACCTCGCGGTGCTCTTCGACCCGACCACGGCAAAACCCGGCGACGATCCGCCTGCGGTTGCTTATGCCGAGCTTGTCTCGAGCGGCGACGGTGTCCAGCGTTGGGTCTATCCGGCGCTGTCGACGCGAGAGGGTAGCCTGCCGACGCTCGCTGGGCGTCTCGCAGCGATCGCCGGCCGACCTGCGACGGGCACACCCTTCATGCTCGCACCGAGGGCACCGCTCGAAAGGATCCCGACGTTTCGCTTCTCCGACGTGCTCGCGTGCGCGGAGCGTGATCCCGAGGTGCTGCGCCGCGCCTTCGCCGGTCGTGTGGTGCTGATCGGCGGCGATCTGCCGGAAGAAGACCGGATGCGTGCGTCCGATCGCTTCATCCGCTGGCCACGCGTTCCGCCGCTCACGTACGCCTCGCCGGGCTGCAGCCTCGAGGCCCTCGGCCCCTCGGACCCCGATGCGGACGCGATACCGGGACTGCATGTCCACACGGTACCGGGATTGCATGTCCACGCCGCCGCCACGAGCGCGATCCTCTCGGGCGCCGGGATTCAGCCAATATCGCGCTCGGGCTCGACGATGGTGACCGCTGGCGCTGCGGCTTTGGCGGCAGGCTTCTCCGCGGCCGTGACCCCGGTTGCTGCGGGATTCATCGCCATTGTTCTCGTGATCGGATTGTTTGCTGCATCCATCACGGCAATGAGCTCGGGGTACTGGCTGCCGGTGGCCGTGCCCGCCCTCGCGACGATCGTCGCCGCAGTCGGAGCGCAGGCGACGCGCTTTCTCGTCTTCGAAGGACGTCGGCGGCGCGTCGAGCGCGCTTTTGGCCACTACCTCGCGCCTGCGCTCGTCGAGCGCCTGGCCGAGGACGAGTCGGGGCTCTCGCTCGGTGGCGAGCTCCGCGACATCACCGTCATGTTCGCCGACCTCACGGGATTCACCGCGCTGTCGACGACGATCGATGCGGCGCTGCTCACACAGGCGACCAATCGCTACTTCGAAGCGATCGTGCAAGCCGTCGACGATGCGGCAGGCTACGTGGACAAGTTCGTCGGCGACGCCGTGATGGCATTGTGGGGCGCGCCATTCCTCGATCCCGACCATGCGCCGCGGGCCGTCGCATGTGCCGCCGCCGTTCATGCGCGAGTGCGCGAACTGGCCGAGCAAGACCTCCGCACCGGTAGCGTCGCATTCACCGTCAAGATCAGCATCGCGACCGGACCGGCCGTCGTCGGCAATGTCGGCGCGCACCGGCGTTTGAGTTATACCGCGCTCGGTGCCACCGTGAATCTTGCCGCCCGGCTGGAAAAAGTCTGCAGCGATTACGGCTGTCCGACCGTGCTCGACGAAACGACAGTGCAGAAGCAGGCGGGCCACGTGCTCTGCTGCGAGATCGATGACGTGCTCTTGCGCGGCATGCGGGCGCCGGTGCCGGTCTACATTCCGATCGCGACAACTGCCGAGGCAACAGAGGCCGCACGCCGTGCCGTCGAGCGCTACGGCGTCGCCCTTGCGGAGCTCCGCGCTGGACGGCCGGAGGCTGCGGCGACGATCTTCGACGAGATCGGGGCGTCGGACGCGCATCCCGCTCTCGCAACCGTGGCGCGCACGATGGCGGTGCGGGCGCGGGGAAGCGCGGTTGCACTGTGAGGGTACGGCCGGCGCCCACTACGGTGGCAACCCAAGCGGGGCGGTATCCGTCGACAGATAGCTTTGATCTCGGAGCGGTTCTTCGGCTAGCATTGATTACAAACGGGGTGCTTCGAGGGGATTTCCACCGGGCCGGACATGCGGCAGCGGCGCAGGCTGCCTCAGGGAGGGATTGCGCATGGGACGCTATCTGACGGTGCTGGGACGATCGTTCCTGGTCGCGGCGTTCGCAGTCTTCGCGGTGGGGCTCACCGCGTCCAGCGCGCTCGCACAGACCGCGCCATCGGTCGTCGTATTCCTGGACAACGGGATGCTCGCGACCGCGTTCGATCCGATTTGCGCGCAATACGCCCAGCTCCCGCCGCTCGCGAACTGCACTCAATCGGCGACATCGCTGACCAACATCAGTGGGGACTCGAGCTCGTGCCTGCAGCAGCCGGCTGGTGGTCACCAGCTGAACTTCAGCATCACCGATCCGCAAATCGCCGCGGCTTTGGCGGCCGCGCTCGCGCCGTACTTTCAAGTCACCGGACTCGTCAATTTTCTCGTTTTTGCGGTTTATCCCGTTACGAATTCGTGCACTGCGCCGATCTACCTTTCGGTGCATGCGAACGGACAGTGGAATTCGCTGGCTCCGTTCGGCGCCATCGGACCGGGTGCCGCGACGGATGTCATCGCCGGCCTGCTGTTCGTCTCGTCCCCCGCGGGCCTGCTGCCCGACGGTGTGCTGGCGTGCAGCAGTCCGCCGGCACAGGGCGCTTCGGCGTGTCCCACCGGAGCACCGGTCGCACCGAGCGGCTGCACCCTGACCGCCAATCCTTCGCAGCTTCCCGCCGGCGGCGGCTCGGTCACATTGACGACCGCATGCAGCGCCGGCGATCCGCCGACGACCTACACGTGGACGGGCCCGAACGTGGCGCCGACGACGACGGGGGCGAGCCAGAAGGTCAACGTCACCGCGACCTCGACCTTTACCGTGATCGCATCGAATGGGGCGGGGGCGGCGCCGGCCGCGTCGGCCACGGTCACAGTCTCGTCGTTGACCGTGCCCGTCTGTACGTTGAGCGCAAATCCGCCGCAGCTCCCGGTTGGCGGCGGTACGGTGACGCTCACGACGTTGTGCAATCCAGCAGCGACGAGCTTTGGCTGGTCAGGACCGAACGTCAATCCCTCGACGAGCACGCCGACTCAGCAGGTCAGTGTGACGGCGACGTCGACATTCTCGGTTGTGGGGGCGAACGCGAGCGGGAGTTCGGCCCCCGCCTTTGCGACGGTCAGCGTCGTTGCCGGGAAGACCTACGTCTTCACGACAATCGACTATCCAGGAGCGGTTCTTACCGATATTCGAGGCATCAACAACGTTGGGCAGATCGCCGGCTACACATCCCTCAGTCAAAACGGCCCGAACTTCGGCTTCGTCTATCAGTCCGGTGCCTTTACACCACTCCCCGCCCCGTCACCCGTCCCCGGAAACGGGGCATTTCCGAACACGTCAATCATCGCCATCAACGATTTGGGGGTAATGACCGGCGGGGTCTCTGACGTCAACGGTAAGACCGGCACCGGCGTAATAGCGATTCAAGACGAGGCTTTCGCCACGAGCAACGGCTTTGCGCTCGGCGGTGCCGCCTACGCGTATTTTTCGCATCCTGGGTACAACTTCACGGAAGGCAGGGCGATCGGAGACTCGGGGCTGGTCACCGGATGGGCGAACAACAACTTCGTGGAATCAAGCCCTGGGCTCACCACGGGCTTCATCTATGACCCGGTTGCCGGTACGTTCACGGACATATTCGTCCCGTCCTCGTATTTCACGCTTGCGCAGGGGATCAACGCTGGTGGACAGGTCGTCGGAAACGTCTACCTGGCGACAGTCCCGCACGCCACTTCCTTCCTTCGCCAGCCGGATGGAACGATGACGATGTTCACGGTCAATGGCGGCGAGACCCAGGCGCGTGGAATCAATGACAGCGGTCTGATCACCGGTTTTGTCGACATCAGTGGACAGCCGACGCAGACATTTGTCGGAAACAGCACGACGGGCTACCAGCTCATCGCTCTTCCGGGAGCGGCGAAAACCGACGGCGAAGGGATCAACAACGCCGGCCAGATCGTCGGTCCGTGGGTCGATGCGGCCGGAAATTTCCACGGCTTCCTGGCGACCCCAATCGCGACACCATCGAGTACGACATCCTCCGGTGCCTACATCTATTCCGAGCAAGTGTCGTCGAATGTCCCGATCTTCGTCGCGCCAACGGTAGCATCTGGCTTTGCGTTTACCACCGGAGCGAGTGACCCGATGTTCGCGAGCGTACGACTCCCCGTGGGGGCGAGCACGGCGCAATTCACACTAACCGTCGCTGACCAGACGTTCGGTATTTACGCCGGTGACTTGTTCGATTTCCGTGCACACGGATTCCCGAATGGAGTCGGCGCGTTCAGCATCACGGGCATCGACACGAGTGTCTTCAGTGGGGCAGCGAACGCACGCGCCTTGCCGATCGAATTGGATTTCGTGGGCTCGGGCACCTTCACCGGAACGCAGACGCCACTCGGGCCATGAGGGTCGGACACGAGCGCGGATTCGACCGTTGATCTCGAGCCTTCGCTGATTGCGCGAAACGCATCGATCGATCCGCAGGAGCCGCGGGTTGAGATAGAACAAGGTTGCAGGTCCTCTCAGGGAGAGACTCGCAATGACCATCGCACCGCGTGACGCGGCATCGATCTGCAAGTGGGGCCTGGCACTGGCCCTTGCGACCTTGACGTTCGCCGACGCCCAAGCCGCGCGCCTGTTAAATCCGTCTCCTCCGATGCCGGCGAGCTTGCGCACGCAAACGAAGGCGGCGGCGTTGAACGCGTACGCAACGAACATTGCTACCCAGCAATACGTGATGGTCGTGCAGGGAACGAAGGACTGGGACGGCGCGGGCAACGATTACGTCGTCGTCAACGCGAGCGCGACGTACTACGATCTCGCGACCGGCGCCGACCAGAACACGAGCGTGCTCGGCACGTCGGGCATCGTGAAGGTGCCCGTGGGTAAGACGCAGCAGATCGACATCTCGACGATCTGCTCTTGCTCGAGTCCGGGACCGGGCCAAGGGCGCATCGTCAACGCGATCGTTTACGGACCGATTTCCAACTATCAGCTCGCAAGCGACTTCACCGACCAGCTCGGGAAGAGCTGGGTCCTCGCAACGACGACCCAGCAGGCGACACTTTATCCGACGTTCGTGAGCATCACCGTCGGCTCGGTCGCCTACAACGCGACCGGCGCGCACGTGAATGGCAGTGTCCTAATGCGTCTATCGCGTACGCTGACCACGAACGAATCGTTGGTCGTGCTGGTTTCCGCACCCGCGGTGTCCGGCCAGCCGTCGGTGTCGAAGCTCGTTCCGGTCAACGCGCAGCTTGGCGGGCTTTCGTATGCGGCGTCATACACTATCGATCTTCCCGCGGCGTACGTGCAGGCCTATGGGAATCAGGTGAAGGATCAGCGCCTCGCGCTGACGGCGGAGGCGCAGCTCGTCGTGAATGGCGGGCCGCCGCAATCGTTCGCGTCCGCGCAGTCGCGCGCGCAGGCCGCGATCAGCTTCGCGAACCGTCTTGCATGCACGGCGACCTCCAACCCGTTGCGACCCATCGCGGGCACACCGGTGACCCTGAGCGTTGCGTGCCAGGGCAATTACAGCACGCTTGGCTATACGTGGACCGACAGCAGTGGCGCAACGGTCGGAACCGGCCCGTCGATTTCGGTGATTGCATCCGCGGCGGGCAATCAAACGTATACGGTTTCGGTCTCCGATCCGACGACGAGCACGTTCGCGCCCGCGTATTCCTTGAGTGTGGCCGTTGTCGTCCAGGCGGCACCGGCGGACGTCGCGGCGCAGGCGCAGTCAATCGTCACGCCTGCAGTGGTGACGGCGGTGAACGCGCCGACCATTCAGATGAGCAATGTTCGTCAACGGCTCGATGAATTGCGCATGGCGCATAGCCCGGCTTCCGCGCAGGCGTTGCACGTGACATTCGACGGGCAGGGGCTGCCGCCGCTCTCCGCTCTCGCCCTGGGAGCGCGAGACAACGACGGCAAGTTGCAACGCGGTGGCGGCGCAAGCGCCGACAAGCCTGATGCGTTCGAGCATTGGGGCGTCTTTCTCAACGGCAACGTGGACATCGGCCGGCAGTCCGCCGTGGACACGCAACAGGGATTCAGGGTCAGAACGTACGGTGTGACGGGCGGTCTCGACTATCGGTTCGACAACAACAACGTGCTCGGTCTGGCGCTCGGGTGGCTCAAGGCCGACACGGATCTCAACAACTCCGCCGGCAACCAGGATGCGCACGGTTTTGCGGTCTCGCTCTTCGGCAGCTACGTGCCCGCCGAGAACGCGTATATCGATGGCATCCTCAACTTCGGGCACAACAGCTATGACAGCTCGCGATCGCTGAGGACCGGCGGCAACGCGAGCAGCAGTACCAGCGGCAACCAGTTCGGGCTGTCGGTTTCCGCCGGCTGGAACTTCTACGACGGAGGAATCACCCTCAATCCCTACGGCCGCATCGAATACGTCGACGCGAAGGTGAATGGGTTCACCGAGAGCGGGCCCGACGAGCAGGCACTGACGATCGGCCAGACAAAAGTGCGGCAGACGACGCTCGCCCTGGGTGCGCAGGTTAGCTACGCGATCAGCACGTCGTGGGGGGTCCTGATCCCGAACGGGCGTCTCGAGTGGATCTATCTCGCGCAGAACGACATCAGCGGCGTCACCGCGCAGCTCGTCGCAATTCCAGGCTCGGCGACCACGGTGACGGGGCCGGGGCAGAATCGCAACTACGGCAGTGGTACCGCCGGAATTCAGGCGCTTTTCGGTCCCGGTGTCAGCGCGTTCTTCAACTACGAGGCCTCGTTTGGACGAGGCAGCTACAGCAATCAGCAGTACACACTCGGCGTGCGCGTAGAGTTCTGACGCGCGTGCGCCGCGACCGTCGTGCAACGCTTTGCGATCGCAAGCCTGCCACGCAACCTGATCGCAGGTCTGTTGCGCCGGGTGCATCGTGCGATGATGCGGCAATCGTGGCGCTGAACAGGAAGCCTCCGCGATTCGCAACCGCGCTTGTCATCGCGTGCGCGATGTTTCCGCTCGCCGTGGCGCAATCCCCCGGAGATTCGGTCACGTCGATCGATCGCAACCTGATCGTCGATTGCCGGCTGCCGCCGCAAGTGCGCAAGCTCGGAATGAACGTGGTCACGCAGATGCCCGGGCGCGTCGTCAAAGTGTCGAAGATCGAATGCGAGACGCGCGGCGGGCTCTACGTCCTGTTCGACGCAGCCGATCCCGAGACCGCGCTCAAGATCTGGCTCGATTCGGCGAAGCAGGGCGACGCGAACGCGCAGAACCGCGTCGGCCAGATCTACGAGCTCGGCATCGCCGGTCCGCCGAACTACGCGGAGGCAGCGAAGTGGTATCGGCTTGCCGTCGACAACGGGAGCCGTGCCGCGGCGATCAATCTCGCCACGCTGTACGACCAGGGGCTGGGCGTGGCGAAGGATCACAAGGCGGCTGCCGATCTATATCGCCAAGCGGAAGGTGTGGGCGCGGGTGCCGGCAAGCCGATGCCGCCGACCGAGCTTGAGAAGTCGCGACAGCGCGTGCAGGAGCTCGAGAAGGAGCTCGCGGCGCTGAAGGCCGCGAAATCATCGCCACCGAACAAGGCGCCGGCCGAGCGCGGGTCGCCATCGCCCGGGCCAAGCAGCGAGGCGCTCGCGTCCACGCTGGAGGTCGGCGCGGATGCAGGCTCGCAGCCCGCCATCACGATTCTCGATCCGAATATTCCGCCGACGCGCGGCGTGTCGGAAGTCAAGGTGCGCGGTGAAATTCGCACCAAGGAAATCATCGGCCGCGTCAAGGCGAAACTCGGGCTGGCGACGCTGACGATCAACGAGCGCAAGGTCGATGCCGACAAGTTCGGATTCTTCGACGCGCCCGTTCGTGTGGCACCCGAGGGGACGCCCGTCGTCGTCGCTGCGGTCGACACGACCGGACAGCGCGGCGAGCTGTCGTTTGTCGTGCGGCCCGGCAGTGTGGCGGATGCGACGGTGGTGCCGCCGCATCTTCCCATCGCCGAAGGTGATGCGGGCAACTTTTACGCCCTCGTCATCGGCAACCGCCGCTACACCGCCAAAGGAATTCCGGAGCTCAAAAACGCCGAATCCGATGCGCGGAGCATGGCGGCGCTGCTCGAGCAGAAGTATGGCTTTCGCAAGCCCAAGGTGCTGATCGACGGCACGCACGATCAGATTCTCAACGCGCTGAACGACTTTGCCCTGACGCTCGGGCCGCAGGACAACCTGCTCGTCTATTACGCCGGTCACGGGCAGTTCGATCTGGGAAAACGCGGCTACTGGATTCCGGTCGACGCGGAGATCGAGCGCAATACGCGCTGGATCTCCAACATCCAGATCACCGATCTGATCCAGAAGATGAACGCCCGCAAGGTGATCGTCGTGTCGGACTCGTGCTATGCCGGCGCGATGACCGCGGCGGAGAACGGCGCGATCTCCACGATACACCCGGGCAACACGGACGATCAGCAGGTACTCGCCGAGAGTCAGCTGCTGCGCACGAGATCGCGGACGGTATTGGGGTCCGGCGGCTTGGCGCCAGTGCTCGAGGGAGGCGGCGGGGAGCACTCGGTATTCACGCGTGCACTACTGGACACGCTATCCAGCAACTCGGACCCGCTCGAAGGCTACCGGCTCTTTGTGGCGCTCGAGGCTCGCGTACTGCGCATCGCTCAGAAATACGATTTCGACCAGGCACCGGTGTACGCCGCCATTCAACACGCCGGGCACGAAGGCGGTGATTTCGTTTTCATGCCGGTGCACTGAACGTATTCGAGGCGCGTTGCGCCGCAGGCGCAGTTGCGCCTCGCTCTCACCGATTTAACACCCGAGTCGTCCAGATCGCTTCCCAGCAGCAGTAATGATCGAAATCCTCGATTTCGACGTACTGGGCTAACGGTTGTCGCTGGACGAAGTTGCGCACGAGGGGAGGCGGCACGACCCGGTCGCGCCCGCCCGCGAAATGGCGCTGCGAGATCGACGGCGGAAGTGGGGAAAGCTGACTCGGATCGAGCGATCCGGCAAGCGGCGAGTAGGCGTGAAGCGCTGCCCACGACGCCATTTCCAGCGGCGCTGCGACCGTCGTCACCGCGGTGACGGCTGGCGATGCGCTCGCGGACATCAACACCGCGATCACCCCGCCGCCGCTGTAGCCGTACAGCTCGATCGTCCGGTACTGCGGATGCGATGTGACGAAGCCCTCGAGCGCCGTATTCATGCTGTCGACCACTTCGCGTGCGTAGCGACGATGCGTCCACCACACCGGCTCACACGGCGCTTGCGACGCCGTCCCGAAATAGCAGGGCCGACCGAGGTAGAGCACCGGCGCCGGATCGCGCGCGGCGAGGCGCAGCATGACGAGATCGCTCGGAGTCGGATCGCGCGACGGCAGGTCGTCCTCGAACCACGGGCGGCCATCGTGCTCGATGTAAACATGAAGCCGCTCGGGAGGCGTCCCGGCGTGGTGGAAGGCGACGTGCTGGAACGGCGCTCCCTGGAGCACCACACGCTCCATGCCCGCGTCTGCAGCAATCGAATCGGCTCGTGTAGGCGCGGGCGCGCAGCCGGTCAGTGCAATCGCCGCGACGAGCACCGCGACAATCGCGGCCGCTGCGACGAACGGCCGCATGCACAAGCTCAGTTACCCGTCGCGGGTTTCTTCGCTCCGTTCGCGTTCGAGGTGTCGGTCGTGGATTTGTCCGGCGACTCCGACGTCTTCTTGGGAAAACCTCGCGTGCCGGTTGTCGGTGTCGCGGCCGTTGCCGGGCGATTGCGCGCGGAGGGAACCTCGAGTCCTGGATCGAGCGCCGTCGTCGTCGACGCTTTCGACGCGGTTTCGGTCTTTCCGTTTGCCGCCTTCGCACCCTTGTCCTTGTCAGCGGACATGGACGCCTTGGTGACCTTGTCCTTGGACTTTTCCTTGGCCAGTTGCGATTGCGTGTCGGTCGCGGTCGCCGAATCAGCAGCGTGAACCGTGCCGACTGTCGCGATACATGCGATCAGGATTGCGACCTTCCAGTTGCCCACTCGAGTCATCTGCCTTCCCCCTCGGGTTCGAACACGTCGATCTCGTTCACTCTGCCTTTGATCCTGAATCTTCCGCGCGCCACGTACTTGAACGCCTTGCCTGCAAACCTGCGAGTATCCTCGGATATCAGTATTCTGCAAACCCCGCGCGTCAGCGCCTGTATGCGATTCGCGACGTTCACCGTGTCGCCGATGGCCGTGTACTCGAGGCGCTTCTCCGGCCCGACCAGTCCGGCGATCACCTCGCCGGTGTGGATCCCGATGCCGAAGTCGAAGCTCCTGAGCTCCGGCGGCAGCGACTGCCGGAAACTTGGCAGCGCCGCCTGCATCTCGAGCGCACAGGCGATCGCCCGCTCGGCGTGCTCGGGGTCCGGAATCGGGCTGCCCCAGACGACCATCATCGCGTCCCCGATAAATTTATCGAGGGTTCCGCGGTGGCGGAAGATGATTTCTACCTGCGTCGAGAAGTGAAGATTCAGTAGCGCGACAAGCGCATCGGGCTTGAGCTTCTCGGCGATGCCCGTGAATCCCGCGATGTCGCAGAACAGCACCGTGACCATGCGTGCCGTGGCTTCCTTGGGCAGGCCGCCTCGTTCGAGGAGCTCGCGCACGATCACTGGATTTAGGAAGCGCGAGAACTGCTCCACCGCGCGATGGCGGAACCGGCGCTCGAGCACGAAGGCCCGCAATGCCATCGCGCCGTAGAGTCCCCACGCGAACCACGTCGGAGACGACGAGTGGTACAGGATGCGGTATTCGCTCGCAACGTACGCGATGCCGTGCAAGAGCAGCGTCGCGACGAGCAGGAAGAGCCCGATGGCGGGAGAGCCCCATCCGCGCACGAATCCAAGCCACACCATGGCCATGAGCCCGACGCCGACGAGAACGACGAAAGGCCACGGCACGTTGTGGAGGTCGCGCTCATGAATGATGTTCTCCAGCGCGACCGCCATGATGTCGGTCCCCTGATCGGAGCGGTATCTCGGGGTGACGTGCCTGTCGGCGATGCCGGTGGCGGAGGCCCCGATGAGCACGATCTTGCCGGTGAACTCATCAGCCGGGCGCTCGCCCGGCTCGCCGCGTGCTCGCCGGCGCACGTCGTCATACAGATCGATGAACGAAATCTGCTTCCGCTTCCTGTCGGGCCACGACAGGATCATGTTGGGCCCGTTCGGCACGCGATAGCCCAGATCGCGCGCTACCCGTGCCGCCATCGACGGCAGCGGCCAGCCATGCGTGTCGATCGCGATCGGGTACTCGCGTACGACGCCATCCCCTTCGCGTACGACGCCATCGCCAGTGTCAGGGAAGATGTTGATGGCGCCGAGCTTCCAGAGCGCCGGATCGAGCGCCCGTGGCAGCAGGATGTTGGCCTTGGCCTCCGGTCCCGAATTCGGGTCCAAGCCCACGTATTTCGCGAGCGCGCGCAACTGCACGCCGGTGGCATCCCCTGTCGCGTCCCCTCTGACGAACGGAAAATAGACGTTCGGAATGCCGCGCAGAGCATCGCTCATCGCCTCGTCGCTCTTGGGATCACGGCGATCGTGGTCGGCGAACGTCTGATCGAAGATGATCGCAGCCGGACGCTGCGCCGCGATCGCCCGTCCGACTTCGCCGAACACGCGGCGCGGCCAGGGCCACCGGTCGACTTCCTCCGCCATCACATCGATGCTCTTGTCGTCGGCGATTACGAGCACGATGTTCGGATCCGGCGGGTGTCGCTCCGACTGCTGCCGCAGCAGGAAATCGCTCAGGCGGTGATCGTACGGAACGAACAAACGGAAGAAAGACATGTCCGCCAGGAAGGCGACCACAAAGGCGACGAACAGCCAAGCGCTCGGCGGCTCGACCCTGACGGCGGCGTCGCTCATGTTCTATCTGTTCTGCGACGAGTGGATAGCATGTCCCAGAGCGTGTAGGTGCCGGCTGAAACCTCGATTAATCGTCCTCGTCCAGCAGTTTGCGCGCAGATTCATCCGCCCTGCGCTGAGTCGCGTCGTCGATGGCGTCCGCAGCGGCGATCGCGCGCCGGCGCCGACGCAGAATGATCCACCACACGCCGCCGCCTACGCACAGAAGCGCGAAAGGTCCGAACCAGAGGAGCCACGTCGTCGGCTTGATCGGCGGATCGTAGAGCACGAAATCGCCGTAGCGTTCGACCAGGTAGGCGCGGATCTCGTCGTCGCTCTTGCCTGCGACCGCCAGCGCGCGCACTTCGCGGCGCAAGTCGTCGGCGAGCCCGGCGTTGGAATCAGCGAGCGTCTGGTTCTGGCAGACGAGGCAGCGGAGATCGGTCTCGAGACGCCGCAGGCGTTCGTCGAGCGCCGTTTGCGCCTGCGCGCGGAAAGCCGTCACCGTCGCGACAATCGCGAACAGCGCGGCCAGAACGATACGCCATGCGTTGGGCGGTTCGCGCATCACGACTTCTGCAGCTCGCGCACGAGCGGCAGGATCTTGTCGTTCAGCGCTTCGGCCGTGATCGGACCGATCTGCTTGTAGCGGATGATGCCCTGCTTGTCGACGACGAACGTCTCGGGCACGCCGTAGACGCCCCAGTCGATTCCGACGCGGCCGTCCAGGTCGACGATGGAAACGCTGTACGGATCGCCGTTCGACGCGAGCCATTTCCGGCCGTCGGCGGGCTGGTCCTTGTAGTCGAGCCCGACGACCGGCACGACCTGCGCCCGCGCGAGCTCGAGGAGCAGCGGATGTTCGGTGCGGCAGGAGACGCACCACGAGGCCCAGACGTTCAAGAGCCACACCTGGCCTCGCAGGTCCGCGTTTCCGAGCTTCTTGTCGGGTGCGTGCAGCTGCGCCAGTTGGAAGACGGGTGCAGGCTTGCCAATGAGCGGCGACGGCACTTCGCGCGGATCGCGATTCAATCCCACCGCGAGGAATGCGACGATCACGCCGAACACGGCGAGCGGTACGAGATAGCGCAGCACTTTCATCGTCTATTGATTCAATCGGCGGCGCTCGGCACTGCGACGGGCGCAGGCGCCGACTTGCGTTTGGGGGCGAGCCGATAGCGCCGATCGGCGACGGCGATGAAACCGCCGAGCGCCATCAGGAAGCATCCGGCCCAGATCCAGTCGACGAACGGCTTCACGTAGATACGGACGCTCCACGCACCTTTCGCGCCGGCGTCGGTCACCGGCTCGCCGAGCGATATGTAGCGATCACCGAAGAGTCCGGTGTCGATCGCGGCCCAGGTGCCGGGCTGGCCCGACACGAGATAGGTCCGTTTTTCCGGCTTGAGCGTGCGGAGCAGCTTGCCGTTACGCGACAGCTCGAAGGCTCCGATCTCGGCCGAATAGTTGGGTCCGTCGGCGGGCGTCGTGCCGCGGAAGGTGAAGGTATCGCCTGCAACGTCGACGCTCTGACCGACATCCATTTTGAGATCGCGCTCGACCTCGTAGCCCTTCACGAGCGTCACGCCCACGATGAAGACGGCGATGCCGACGTGTGCGATCAGCATGCCGTACCACGATGCGGAATTCGCGCGCAGCTTCGCCATGAGCGTCCCGTGGTGCGCGCTTCGCAGGCGCTGCACTAGGGTCACGACGGTGGCGACGAACACCCACAGGGCGAGAAACATTCCGAATGCGACGAGCGGCGACCAGCGGCCGAGCGCAATGGGCAGCAGCAAGGCCGTGACCACTGCCACACCGAGCGCCCATTTGAGCCGCGTCCACAGGTCGGGAAGCGATGCGTTGCGCCACGCTGCGATCGGCCCGAGCGCCATCAGGAATACCAGCGGCGCAGTGAGCGGATAGAACACGGCGTTGAAGTACGGCGGGCCGACGGAAATCTTGCCGGCATTCAGCGCGTCGATGATCAAAGGATAGAGCGTGCCCAGGAGCACGCTCGCCATCGCCACGACGAGCAGGATGTTGTTCGCAAGCAGGAACGACTCGCGCGAGATTGGGCCGAACGACGCACCGCCGCCGACCGCGCGAGCACGCGCGGCGTACAGCGTGAGCGAGCCGCCGACGACGATGGCGAGAAACATCAAGATGAAGACGCCGCGCGCCGGGTCGCTCGCGAACGCATGCACCGACGTGAGCACGCCCGAGCGAACAAGGAACGTCCCGAGCAGCGAGAGTGAAAAAGCGACGATCGCGAGCAGCACCGTCCAGCTCTTGAAGGTGCCACGCTTCTCCGTGACCGCAAGCGAGTGGATGAGCGCGGTGCCCGTGAGCCAAGGCAGGAACGATGCGTTCTCGACGGGATCCCAGAACCACCATCCACCCCAGCCGAGCGTGTAGTAGGCCCACGCGCTGCCAAGCGCGATGCCGATCGTGAGAAAGCACCAGGCGATCGTGGTCCATGGCCGCGACCAGCGCGCCCATACCGCGTCGAGCCGGCCGGCCATGAGCGCGGCGATCGCAAACGCGAACGCAACCGAGAATCCGACGTAGCCCATGTAGAGCATCGGCGGGTGGATCACCATGCCGGGATCCTGCAGCAGCGGATTCAGGTCGTCGCCTTCGGGCGCTGCGGGAGTGAGGCGCGCGAACGGGTTCGACGTAAACAGCAGGAACGCAAGAAACCCGACGCCGATCAGTCCCATCACGGCAAGAACGCGCGCGATCACGCTGCGCGGCAGGTTGCGCGAAAACAGCGTGACGGCGCACGCCCATCCCGACAGCATCAGCATCCACAGCAGCAGCGAACCCTCGTGCGATCCCCAGGTCGCGGCGAAGCGATAGTAGACGGGCAGGCGCGAGTTCGAGTGCTGCGCGACGTTCTGGACCGAGAAATCGCTGGTGACGAACGCGTACGCGAGACAGCCGAAGGCGAACGCGACGAGCAGAAACTGCAGGCGCGCCGCCGGCTTCGCGACGCTCATCAGTGCCGCGTCGTTACGCCAGGCGCCGACGACCGGCAGTACGCCTTGCGCCAGCGCGACGCACAGCGCGAGGATCAAAGCGAAATGGCCGAGCTCGGGAATCATGGGCTGGGCTTGTCCGATTCGCGCATGCTGCGCATCGTCATCATGCCCTTCTGATGCGCCTGCTCCACCGCCATCTTTGCCTCCGGCGGCATGTAGTTTTCGTCGTGCTTCGCGAGCACCTCCGTCGCGCGGAACGTCCCATCGGGCAGCAGCGATCCCTGCGCGACGACGCCCTTGCCTTCCTTGAAAAGGTCCGGCAGGAGTCCCGTGTAAACGACCGGGATGGTCTGCGCCGTGTCGGTCACCTTGAAGTGTACGGTCAACGAATCGGAATCGCGCTTGAGGCTTCCGGATTCGACCAGGCCCCCGATGCGAAACGCACGTCCCTGCGGCGCGTCTTTCGCGATCACCTGCGACGGCGTGAAGAAGAACACGAGGTTCGACTGGAACGCGGAAAGGACGAGCGCGACGGCGACGCCGAGCACCGCGATGCCCGCACCGATCCACGCCAGGCGGCGATGGCGCGCCTTCATGCGGAGCCCGCCGGTCCGTAACGCGCGCGTGTGCTTGGCGGCGTGGGCTTCAAATTGTGGGCGTCCACAAGCGCGCGATGCCGCGCTACGCGTACCGCGACGATCTCCCAGACGATCACCAGCGCCGTCACGCCGTACGCCATCCAGACGTACCACGCGTAGCCGCCCATCGCGAAGAAGTCGCTCATCTCGAGTCAATCCGGATCATCGGCCGGGCGCTCACGTGGTCACGCTCATCACGTCGCGCTGCATGTCGATCCATGCCGAGCCACGTTCGCGCTCGAGGATGATCGTACGCACGCGCGTCAGCGCCACGGCAATCGAATAAAACCACGCGGCAAAGGTCATGACGAGCATGCCGGTCAGCATCAGGCTCGCCATCTTCGGCGCTGCGGTCATGCTGACCGTCGATCCCTGGTGCAACGTGTTCCACCACTTCACCGAGAAATAGATGATCGGCACGTTGATAGCGCCGACGATCGCGAGCAGCGAGCATGCACGATCCGCGCGACGCGGATCGTCGATCGCGCCCCGCAGTGCAATGACCCCGAGATAGAGGAAGAGCAGGATCAGCTCCGAGGTCATGCGCGCGTCCCACGCCCAGTACGTGCCCCAAGTGGGGCGGCCCCAGAACGCTCCGGTCCACAGCGCGATGAACGTCATCAGCGCGCCGGTTGGGGCGAGCGCCTGCGCCATCATCGCCGAGAGCCGGGCGTTGAACGCCAGCGCGAGCACGCTCCAGAACGCCATCACCAGGTAGATGAACATCGACATCCACGCCGCCGGCACGTGAATGAAGATGATGCGGTAGGCATCGCCCTGCGTCGCATCGCTCGGCGCCACCACGAGCCCGAGCCACAGGCCGGCGAGCGCGAGCACTGCCGCGGCGATCGCGAACCATGGCGTCAGCCTGCCCGCGAGCGGATAGAACGTCGCGGGCGACGAGAAGCGGTACCAAGGAGCGCTCATCTCCGTTCCAGCCCTACCGGGCGCTGTGAACGCCGTTCGCCCTCACCCCTTCCCCCTCGCCCGCCCACGGGAGAAGGGAAGGGAAGTGGCGCAAACCGTTGTCACTCATTTGCATGAACCTCATCAATCGAGGGCAATACGCACGGCCGCCGCAGCCGCAAACGGAACCCCCATGATCGCGACCAGCAATCCCGCGCCAAGGAGCGACAGGTTCGCGCTCGCCGACAATCCCGCCTGCACCGCATCGACGGCGCCTGCGCCGAAGATCAGCACCGGCGCAAACAGCGGCAGGATCAACAGTGCGATCAGGCTGCCGCTGTGGCGCAATCCCAGTGTCAGCGCGGCCCCGATGGCACCGATCAGCGACAGGATCGGCGTGCCGATCAGCAGGGATAGCGCAAGCAACATGAGCGCGTCGGGCGGCAGCGCGTATTGGAATCCCAGCACCGGCGCGAGCACGACGATCGGTAGGCCGGTCGTCAGCCAATGCGCTGCTATTTTACCGGACACGAGCGCAGGCAGCGGCCGCGGCGAGAGCGCGAGCTGCTCCAGCGTGCCATCGGCTTGATCCAACGCAAACAGCCGGGGAAGCGAGAGCAGCGCCGCCAGCAGCGCAGCGACCCACAGGACGCCCGGACCCAGCGCCATCAGCAACGTCCGCTCGGGCGACGTCGCGAGAGGAAAGAGCGAGACCACGATGACGTAGAACAGCAGCTGCACACCGAGCTCACCCCTGGAGCGCAATGCAAGCTTCAAGTCGCGCGTCAGCGCCCAGGCAAACGCAGCGCCGACCGAGGCTTCGCGTGCGTCATCGTCGACGGCGGCAGCGAGCGTCATGGCGCCTCGTGGTCAAGCGACAGGGTTTGCCGTCGCGCGCCCGGAAGATCGAGCGGCTGGTGCGTTGCGCACACCGCCAGGCCGCCGCGATCGAGGTGCCGGTTGAGCGTTGCGGCGAGCAGCGCCAGCCCGTCCGCATCGAGTGCGGTCGCCGGCTCGTCGAGCAGCCATAGCGGGCGGCGTGAGACGACGAGGCGCGCAAGACCGATGCGGCGACGCTGACCCTGCGAAAGCACGCGCGCCATGAGACGCCTCTGCCCGTCGAGTGCCACCGCGGATAGCGCGTCGTCGAGCTCCTGCGCCGGCACGGCGTCGCCCGCGAGCGCGCATAGCGATGCGAGATTCTCCTCGGCGGTCAGATCGTCCTTGAGCGCCGCTGCGTGGCCGACGTAGGTGAGCGCTTCGCGCAGTGCGCGCGAGAATGGCACCACGGACTCGCTGTTCCATTGGAGCGTGCCCGCGGTCGGGCTCGTCATCCCGGCGAGAATGCGCAGAAGCGTGGTCTTCCCGCTGCCGTTTCGCCCCGACACGACGAGCGCCTGGCCACGCTCGAGGGCGAACGTCACGCCCGAGAAAAGCTCGGCGGTGCCGCGGCGGGCGGCGAGTTCGGAGGCGTTCAGCATGCGGAGGGCGTTAAGGCGTAAGCGATCATAACGGATGGGCCCCAAGCCGACGGCCGGCGGTTTGGATGCGCTTCCAGGCGCGGGAAAATTAGCGTCGCGCCGGCTATCGCCTGCCGGATCGGAGCCGATTATCATGCGGGGGGTCTTAAAAGCGAGCCTCTCCGGGATCGCCGGAGAGCACAAGATGACGCACCGCAACGACCGCGGTTTTCGCGCCTCACGCCCGAATTGGCAGCGGTGGTTCCTCGGTCTCGGGGCAGTCCTGTTGCTCCTCCCCGCGCTGGCGGTCGCGCAGCCGGTTTGCGAGAGCGCTTCGAAGTCCTTCTCGCCCGCGATTATCAACTCCGGCAACCAATCGAAGCTCTCGATCACGTTGACGGAGGCGTGCGCCACAACGTTCGACCAGATCTTCTTCACCGACGACTTGACCGCGGCCGGCATGCAGCTGGTGCCCGGCTTCGCAGCGTCGCAATGCGGCGGTACGGTCGCGGCGACGGCAAACGGCTTCTCATTTAGCAACGGGTTGGTCGGTCCGAAGTCGTCCTGCACGGTCAGCGTGAATGTGACCGCGAGCTCGCCGGTCAACGTGACGCTGAACAACGTGACAAGCCCGATCGACTGGTGCGGCGACTGCTCCATTCCTGCCGTGTCGGGGCGGCTCAGCGTGGTCGGCGGTACGCCGCCGAGGATCACGAGCGGACCGCCACCCAGCGGCACGTTCAATACGCCTTACAGCTTCCAGATAACGGTCGCCGGCACGGCACCGATCACCCTGACGGCGAGCGGGTTGCCGCCAGGGCTCTCGCTCAACGCGGCAAACCAGATCACCGGCACACCGACGCAGGTCGGAAGCTTCCCCGGCCAGATCCTCGCGACGAACGGCTTCAAGCCGGATGGGACGCAGAACTTCACGCTGGTGATCAGCGCGCCGCAGCTGCTGATCACGACGGGATCGCCGTTGCCGAGCGGCAATGCCGGCAGTTCGTATTCGGTCACATTCAACGCAACCGGCGGGATCCCCGGGTACTCGTGGAGCCAGGGCGGCGGGACGCTCCCACCGGGACTCACGCTCAACAATGCAGGCACGCTTGCCGGCACCCCGACCAAGCCGGGGTCGTTCACGTTCGACATCGTCGTCACCGACTCGACGAAGACGACGGCGAAGAAAACGTTCACGCTGGTGGTCGGCGGAATTCCGCCGACCATCACGAGCGGACCGCCGCCGGCGGGTGTGGTCGGCGTGCCGTATTCGCACACGATCACCGTGACGGGAACGCAACCGATCGGCGTCACCGTCAGCGGGCTTCCGCCCGGGCTCTCATTCAACCCGGGAACGAACCAGATCACCGGAACGCCGACGGCCGCGGGCAGCTATCCGGGCTCGATCCTCGCCTTCAACGGCGTGCCCCCGGACGCCACGCAGGCGTACACCATCGTGGTCACGAGCCCGCCGCTCAACATCCCGACAATCCCCCAGCTTCCGCCACCTGCGGTCGGACAACCCTATCCGCCGGTGACCATCCCGGTGATGGGCGGCACGCCGCCGTACACGTTCACGGTGTGCAAGGGACAATTGCCGCCGGGTATGGACCTGTCGAAGTCGAGCGGCGTACTCTCGGGCACGCCGACGCAGGCCGGGTCGTTCACGTTCGATATCTGCGTGACCGACAGCGCCGGGAACAGCACCTCGACGACGCTGACCCTCATCGTCGCGGCGGTGAGCGGCAACATCACGGTCATCATTGCTCCGAATCCGGATACCGCCGGCATTCCGGTCGTCGTTGACATTCAGGTGGGCGGCGGCAACACGATCGCGACCGGTCAGGTGCACGTCGCGGCCGCGGGTACCGGCATGCGCTGTCCGCCACCCTTCAGCGTCGGCGCGCCCTCCGATCCGCTCGCGCCCGATCATCCGGCGACGCTCGACGCCAAAGGCCACGCGACGATCACGCTCAACAAGCTGAAGATCGATGATTACCTGGTCTGCGTGAATTACTCAGGCGATACCTCCTACGCTCCGGGAAGCGCGGGACCGTTCCCGCTCTCGGTGATCAAGGGCTTGCTGCTCGGACCGCCGAAGGTCCTCCTCATCGTTCCCGATCGCGTGCCGACGGGCTCGACGATCGCCGCGCATGTCGAAGTCACACCGTCGGGCACGACTCGCGTTCCGCAGGGCGTCGTCATGTTGCGCAACGGCGACACCGACATCGCCGGGACAGTGCTGGTGAACGGCGTCGCCACCGTGCCGATCGTCGCATCGGGCGCAGGGGCGTTGATGCTGACGGCGGACTATTTGGGCGACGGCGTTTTCCCCGGCGCAAGCTCGGACACAGTGCAAGTCAGGGTCGACGCGGTGGCTGACGTCGTGGGCGCCGCGCCGGGCCCCGTGGACGTGCCGACGCTTACGCCACTTGCGCTCGTCGCGCTCATGCTCGCGCTCGCAGCCGCAGGATGGTGGACACTGCGCCGCCGGCGCGCTTGAGCCCGGTTCTCCGGTGAGGTTGACCCTCCGCGGCGTTGTCGCGAGGCTCGCGGACGCGCCGCGCTGGCTCGTCGGCGTCATCGTCGTCCTGGTGTTCGCGGTCCCGCCGCTCTTCGAGATCCCGCGCGCGCAATTCCTCGACAAGCTCGAGGCGATCGCGTACGACATCCGCCTCAAGCTCACCCAGAGCCGCGAGACCGATCCGCAAATCGTCATCATCAACATCGACGAGCGCACCATGCAGCGCGAGGGACGCTTCCCCTGGCCGCGCTACAAGATGGCGCTGCTCACCGCGCAGCTTTTCGAAGTGTTCCACGTGCGCGCGCTCGGCTTCGACGTCCTGTTCTCCGAGCCCGACAATTCGGGTGGCATGGGCGCGCTCGAGGAGCTCGCCGAAGATGTGCTCAAGAACGATCGCGCCTACCGCGCCGCGCTCGAGTATCTGCGGCCGCGCCTCGATTACGACAAGCAGTTCGCGCAGGCACTGGCGACCGCGCCGACGGTGCTGGGCTTCAGCTTCACGCCGGAGCCGCAGGAAGTGGGCGTGCTGCCTGCGCCGGTGTTCACGGCCAGGGACCTCGGCGAAAACCGCATCCCGATCGATTCGCAGGCCGGCTACGTGGCGAGCCTTCCCGTGCTTCAGCGCGCGGCGACCGATGCCGGGCACATCGATCCGCTGTTCGATCCGGACAACGTGATGCGCCGCGCTCCGCTGATCAAGGAGTACAAGGGCGCGTACTACGGCACGCTAGCGCTCGCCCTCGCGCGCATCGCGGTCGACGCGAAGCAGGTCGTTCCGCACTTCGATTCCAATCACGATCTCGATCATCTGGACGTGGGCGGCCTCATCCTGCCGGTTTCCAAGGAAGGCAACGCGCTCATTCCGTACCCTGGCCCCAAGAAGCAGTTCCGCTATGTCTCCGCGACCGACATTCTCGACGGCTCGGCGCCGAAAGAACTTCTCGAAGGCACGATCGCGATCGTGGGGACGGACGCGAAGGGGCTCGCCGATCTGCGCGCAACGCCGATGGCGCCCGACTACCCCGGTGTCGAGATCCATGCCAGCCTGCTCTCAGGCATGCTGAACGGGAATCTCAAGTCGGTGCCCGCCGGCGTGAGCCAGACCGAAGGCGTGATCATGCTCGTCGCAGGGCTGCTCGCGATCTTCGCAGTGCCGTGGCGCCGCCCGGTCTTGAGCCTGCTCGGGATCGTCGTGGTGACCGCGATGGTCATCGCGCTGAACCTGTGGTTCTGGCAGAAGCAGGCGGCCGTGCTGCCGATCGCCGCGACGCTGGCGATGATGCTGATCCTGCTGCTGCTCAATCTCCTGACCGGGTTCCTGCGCGAATCGCGCGCGATCGCGCGGCTCTCGTCGATGTTCGGCGAATACGTGCCGCCCGAGCGCGTCGCGCAGATGCGGGAGTCGGGCGAGCGCTTCACGCTCGAAGGCGAAAGTCGTGAGATGACGGTGCTCTTCTCCGACGTCCGCGATTTCACCGCCGTCTCCGAGCATCTTCCGCCGCTGGAGCTGTCGCAGATGATGAGTGCTTACCTGACCGCGCTCACGGAAGTCATCCACGGCGAGCGCGGGACCATCGACAAGTACATCGGCGACGCCATCATGGCATTCTGGGGTGCGCCGCTCGACAGCACGACGCATGCCCGTGACGCCGTCGCGACTGCGCTCGCGATGCAGCACAGGATGCAATCCGTGCGCGCGGAGTTCAGGACACGCGGCTGGCCGGAATTCCAGATCGGCGTCGGGCTGAACACCGGGCTCATGAACGTCGGCGACATGGGCTCGCAATTCCGCAAGGCCTACACGGTGCTCGGCGACGCGGTGAATCTCGCGTCACGGCTCGAGGCGCTCACCAAGCTCTACGGCGTTCCGATCCTGGTCGGGGATGCGACGCGGCGCGCGGCGCCGGAGTTCATCTACCGGGAGATCGACCGCGTACGCGTCAAGGGCCGCGCGCAAACCCTGACGATCTACGAGCCCCTTGGTTCGACGCTCGAAGACGCGGGTCGTGCGCGGCTCGCGCACTGGCACGAAGCGCTCGCGTTATACCGCGCACGCGAATTTGCGCAGGCGGCACGAATGTTCTCGGCGTTTGCCGCGGAGGAACCCGGGGAGCGGCTCTACACGCTCTTCAAGGAGCGCTGCGAGGCGTACGTCGAGGCGATACTGCCGGCCGACTGGGATGGGGCCGCAAGTTACGGAAGCAAATGAAACCGGTGAGATCGGTGACAGAACCACGTTTGCTGCACGAACGTGGTCTGTCCCCGAACGTGTCTAACACGCGGCGGGCCCTGGGCATTTGCGGTACCCCGACACGCCTTCGATCACCCCGCCCGGGATGTTGAAGAAGTAGTCGAGGCCGATCCCAGCCCCGCCAGGTCCGGAGAAGAACCCGGCGAAGTTGCCTGCGACGACCGGCTTGCAACCGGTGCCGGCGCACGACGCGCTCGCCCCGATCGGCGAGGTCGAGAACATGCCGTTCGAGAACGACGTCGATCCCGACATCGAGTAGTTGGCGTTGGTGAATCCGACCTGCAGTCCCGTGAGTGCGAGCCGCGCGGTACCGAAGTCGACGTTCACCGTACCGCCGGAAACGAGCGTTCCGACGGCGCCGCTGGTGGAATCGGTGGGACGCGTTCCACCGACCGGCGCATAGGAGAATTGCCCGGAGGTCGGCAGGGCGGTCGCCACATTCCCGTAGATGTAGTGCAGATTGCCGCCGTCGTTGTGCACGACGCTGCCGTCGTTCAGCACTTGCGTGATCGTCGATCCCGGTCCGGCCCAGCGCCCCCAATAAAGCTGCGCGCCGCCGCTCGCGTCGCTGCCGGTGTCGACGAGCTGCGCCGAGCCCAGGTTCGCCTGCAACGAGGCGTTGGAGAACGCGGTCATGCCGCCGGTGCTGTTGAGCGTCAGCTGCGCGCCCGGGGTGGATGCGAGCTCGAGCGTGTAGCGATCCGAGCCGATGACCACGGTGTGCTCGCTTGCCGGCGGGATTGGCGGTTGCGGGACCGTGAACTGCGGGTGATCCAGATCCTCTGTCGCCATGAAAATGAACACCGGATAAGGCGGCAGCGTCAGCGCGAGCGGAAAGTCCGGAACCTTGGTGAACGTAAGCTCGAGCGACGTGGCTTGGACCTGCCCCGCGCCGGCCGACGTGTCGTCGGCCAGGAACTTCGGCGGGACGAGCCAGCGCTGCGGCGCACCGCCGTCCGGCACGAAGAAGAACTCTCGGGCGCCGAAGACGCCACCGCCCTGTGGATTCTCGACCGCGACCAGGCCGTCGAAGACACCACCAAACAAGCCCGCAGGCGCTGGCGGTGCGTTCGGGTCGTCGCGGCATTGATCCTTGGCGCAGATCTGGATCGCGTAATGCGTGCCGCGGATGCCGATCGTCGCCTGCGTGGTCTGCACCTGATACGCGTCCTGCTTGTCGCGACCGATCGCGCCCGTCAGCGTGCGGAATCCACCGCGAATCAGGCGGAACACCGCGCGCTCGGAGCCGTCCGGCTTGCCGGCATAGTTGAACGCCTCGATGCGAAATTCGGAATCCGGCTTGAGCGCAACCAGCCCCTCGTCGGAAAAGCGGATCTGCGCATGCCCCTGCGCGCCGGTGATGATCGTGTCGCCGACATTGACCGCGGCGCCCGCGGCGAGGCGCACGCGATCGGCCCCGCGTACCGCGGTCACGTCACCGACCGCCAGCACGACGCGTCCCGCGACCTGTGCGAACGCGGCGGTCGTAGCGAGATACAGAACCAGCCCGAAGATCCACAAGAGGTTGACGCGCGGTCGCATGGCGATCTCTAGCGAAAGTCGTAGCGCACCTTGAACGCCACGACGTTGCGGTTGTACTCGAAGAGCTCGAGGTTCGAGCGGTTGTTCGAATACTGGTACTCGAGCCGTGCGCTCCAGTTGCGCGAGAAGATATACGTCGCCGCGGCGGTCGCGGTGTAGAAATTGTCCTTGCGCGTCGTATCGATGATCGGATACGCGCCATCGTAATCGCTGCGCTGGTAGCCGAAGCCCGCGCTCAACAGCCAGAACGGCGACGGTGACGCGGAGAGGTCGACTGTCAGCCCCCAGAGCGAGCGGCCGAGAAACGAATTGCCTTGGTTGTTGTGCTCCTCGCCGGCGTAGAGGCCGAGGTTCACGACCGGTTGCCAGTCGGTGAGCCACCAGCGGCGATAACCGGCGGCGACCGCCCAGTAATCGGCGTCGCGCGCCGAATTCGCATCCGTGTAGCGCAGCGATGCGTATTGCGGAGCGAGGCTCAGTGTCGAGAACTCACCGACCTGCCGTCGCCATTCGAGCGCGACACCGTTGCTGTAACGATATTTGCTCCCGTCGAGCTGGATCTGCGTGTACGCGTACGTAAGCCCGAAGAGATCGACGCCGCGCCGATAGCGTCCTCCCGCGGCGACACCGAGATTGGCCAGGTTGAACTGGTGCGCTTCCGATTGCGTGTAGAACGTGCCGTTCCCCCAGCCGCCCGCGTACAGCCACATGCCCGGTGCGACCGGATGATTGATCTGCCCGCCGCCGGAGATCCATCCGAAGCTGCTGCCTTGCTGGACACCGAATGGATTGACGATCACGGGCCCCAGCACCGGCAAGCCGATGTTCGCCTGCGAGACGCCGGCATTGGCATTGCTGTCGTAGCCGCCGCCAAGCTCGACGAAACCGGTGGCCTGCGTCAGGTATTCACCCTCGCGTGTGGTCAACGCGTCGAGGTAGCGGCGGACGCCGGTTTTGACCGCCTCCGGTGGATCCGTCCTCAGCACCGCTTCGAATTCCGCACGCGCATGCCGGTCGTCACCGGCATAGAAATAGGCGCGGGCGAGTTCGAGCCGCGCCCGCGTGTCGCCGGGGAAGCGCAGTGTGTAGCGCTCGAGCGCGAGGACGCCGACGCCGGCTCGTCCCACATCGACCGCGGCGACGCCACACCAGAGATCAGCCTTCGGATCGGCGTCGAGGTCGACGCTCGCGCACTGGTCGAAGGCTTGCGTGGATTGTCCCGCTTCGACCAGCGCGCGAATGTCGTCGCTCGGGGCGGCGCGCGACGACGTCGCCGCGATCAGCAATGCACAGGCCGCGGCACCGCGCAAAAGACGCGGCAGGCGCTGTGCAGTGAGCTTGTTGCCTTCGGACCGTTCGGAGCGGCTTGCCCAAGCGCGGGCGCCAGGCGCTGCCCCAGTGACGCAGCCCCGGCGCGGCGTCCCGGCCGACGTGCCCGGTCCTTGCTGGCATCGGTTGCATCGCGGCGCTGCGCAGTCCCACCGGGTCGCCGCAAGGCCCTCTGCGGCGAAGCCCGTGGGCCGCGTGATGCCGGGGAAGCCGTCGCGCGCGTCCATTCCAGGGAGTTCGCGGCCACGAACCAGGGAACCGACCCGGAACGCTGCTCGGGCGACCAAGCGCCGCCAGGCCGCCCCGGGGGGCTCGCCGCATGCCGTGTGGGAAGCCGCGGAGGGCGCAGCTCGGAAGATGCCGCGCTTGTTGGCGGAACCGGCGCGTAGCGCCGCTCGGGGGACCTTATCCAGGCTCGGCATGGCGGCGATGCGGATCGTGGCGGCGATCATAGCATCGCTTATGGGCCGATCAGGGTACGACGTCGCCGATGACGATACGAATATTCGCGGCGCCGGGCTTCACCACACCGCTCGTTCCGCGCAAGTCGCCGGGTTGCGGCGCCGCATTGCCCGATTTCGATACACGCGCCTCGATCACGACGTCGCCGGCGGTCGAGAGTTTCATGGCTGGCGACATCGCCATCGTGTCGTCCAGCGTAAACGCCCTGGGCAGCTCCGAGGCGGGCACCCGCAGCACGGCGAGCGGCATGCGCGGGCCGTTTGCTGCGCGCGCGAATACAAACAGCGTATCGCCCGCCGCGAGCTTGGCCTGTAGCGCCGGCGCGAGCTCGACACGCCCGCTGACCCTGCCTGCGTTCGCGCTGGTGCCGACGGATGGTTTGGACGCCCCGGTGCTCGAGCCGACGAGCGGTGGTGCGCCGATTCCCGCGGACGCGCTGGCGGGTGGCCCGGATTTCGTGCCTTTCGTCCCGGCCGCGGTTGCGCCGGCGCCCGCGCGAGTCTCGACTTCGGCGATCACCGCATCGACGCGCTGCGCTTCCTCCGTCCCGGCGGGCACCAGCGCGCGCAGGGTGCGCCACTGGGCAAGCGCACCTTGCACATCACCACGCTCGAGTTTCGCGGTCGCGTCGAGCGCAAGCGCCTTCTTGTTGTTGGGATCGATCTTGAGCGCGCGCGCGATGAGTTCCGTGGGCTCACCCACGAGCGTGCGTCCTTGCGCCATTGCCAGTGCGTCGGCCCAGTCGGCGTAGAGCTGCGCATCTTCCTGCACGCGCTGCGCGGCCTCGGCGTAAGCCTGCGCCGCCTCGCGGAAACGCCCCAGCGCCGTGTACGAGCGCGCGAGCAGGAGCCACCCGTTCGGATCGTCGGGGTTAGCGCGCATCCGCGCCGCGAGCGTCTCGACCATCGCCACGATTTGCTCTTGCGACACCGCATGCGATCGGTCCTGCGCCGCGACACGCACCGCCTCGGGTGTTCCCAGCGCGAAATACGTGACGATGGCCGCAGCGGGCAGCAGGGCGACGAGCACGAGTGCCGCGAACCACGGTACGCGAGACGGCGCTCCGGCGGCACGCGCCGGCGTGTCCTTGAGTTCGGTGCCAAGCCGCACGACGAGCTCCGCGTGTGCGGTCGCGCGCTCATCGTCGGAGAGCCATCCTGCGCGGTGCTCGGCGTCGAGTTGGCGCCGCTGATCGCGCAAGACCGCAGTCGTCGCCTCGCCTTCATCGGGCGCCAGGTCGCGCCCGCGGGCGCGCACCAGCGGAAATACGAGCACGACCAGCGTCGTCGCGACGAGCGCGATGACGATGAACCAGAAGACGGGTACCGGATTCATGCGCGCCGACTTAAGGTGGCCCGCTTGCCGCGTCCTTAAAGCGCGTCGGGCGGATCGGGATCCGAAGGAAAGTCAAGTGATTATAACGAGGCGACGAACGTCGCCCGCGCTCTGCTCAAACACTCGCCAAAGCCGTTACACTCGCGCGAGGCTTTTGGCGCATTAGGCGCCGCGCGCAGGCCGGACGACGCTAAAACGGGAGAGGGTCGTTTGCGGCATCAATCGCTTCTCACCTACGCGAACTATCGCTGGCTCAAGGCGGCGGCGTTCCTCGTCGTGTTGTCGATCGCCGGGTACGCCTGGTACCGACCGGCGGGTGGCCCCAACGGTGGCACGTGGGTCGGTTACACGCTGGGGACGATCGGCGCGCTCCTGATCGTGTGGCTTGCGTGGTTCGGCGTGCGCAAGCGCAACTATGTGCCTGCGTCGCTCTTGCTCGGATGGCTCTCCGCGCACGTGTACCTGGGCTCGACGCTGATCGTCGTCGTCACCTTGCACGCGGCGTTCCAGGTGGGGTGGAACGTGCACACGCTCGCGTACGTGCTGATGCTCCTCGTGATCCTCTCGGGGTTCTACGGCATCTACACCTACGTCCGCAACCCGCGCGCGATGACCGAGAACCTCGGCGAGGACACGATGGACTCGCTGCTGCTCAAGATCGCCGATCTCGACAAGCAGGCGCGCACGCTTGCCTTGGGATTGCCGGACGTTGCGAACCAGCTCGTGCTTGCGTCGTCGCAACAGACGCGGATCGGCGGCTCCTGGCTGCGGCAGCTCTCCGGGCGCGATCCGGCCTGCCCGACGACCGCGGCCGTCAATGGATTGCAGTTACTCGGCCGCGGCCTGCGCGGCGAGCAGGCACGCGCGAACCAGCAGCTCTACACGCTCCTCCTGCGCAAGCAGGAATTGCTCGCCCGCGCGCGACGGGATGTGGCACTCAAGGCGCGCCTCGAGATCTGGCTGTATGTGCACGTGCCGCTGTCGATCGCGCTGATCGCCGCGCTGATCGCGCACATCGTGAGCGTGTTCTTCTATTGGTGATGCGGGCCCGATGAAGATCCTGCTCGCAACCATTACCCGCAATCGCAAGGGTCAGCCGGTCCGCACCGAACGCACGATCGAAGCCGAAACGCCGGCGCTCGGACGCGGCGCGCAATGCGTTATCCATCTGCCGGACCCGCGCGTCGCGCTCGAGCACGCGACGATCTTCATGGCGGATGGCGCACAGCGCATCGCGGGCGTCGGCTCCGCGGTGCTGATCGTCGACGGTCGCAGCGAAGGCGAGCTGGTGCTCGCGCCCGGCTCGCGCTTCGAGCTCGGGCCCTATCACTTCGTCGTCGAGACGCCGCCGCCGGGATACGACCTGGCACTTTCCTGCGAGCTCGTGCGGCCGCTCCCCGACGATCTGTCCGAGATCAAGTCGCGCTCGCGTTTCTCGCTTACCCCCGGCGGAATCTCGAAACGGGCGGTGTCGTGGGGACTTTTCGGCGCCATCGCCGCATTGCTGCTGATCCTGCCGATTGTCGTGGTGATGACGCCACCCTTGCGAGCGGCAGCGGCTAAGCTCAAGGTGCCGCCCGACCTGGTGTGGAACTCGGGACCGCTGTCGGCACGCCACCAGGAATTCGCACATCAATGCGCCGACTGCCATGTGCTGCCGTTCCTGCACGTGCGCGACAGCGCCTGTCTCGCCTGCCACAAGGGCGATCCGGCGCACGTGCGCGACGCGGCGCTGCAGAAGAAGCTGTTCGGTGGCACACGGTGTGGGGAATGCCACGCCGAGCATCAGGGCGGCGAACGGCCGGTGCGCACCGATTCGGGGCTCTGCACGCAATGTCACGCCGATTTGAAAGCGCGTCTCGCGACGACGAAGCTCGAGAACGCCGCCGATTTCGTCCGTGCGCATCCCGAATTCAAGCTCACGCTCTGGCGCGGGCCCTCGGATGAAGATTACATCCGCGTCGCGCCCACCGACGTCGCGAACTACCGTCAGCAAACGCGCCTCAAGTTCCCGCACGACGTGCATCTGAAGCCCGGTCTGCGGACGCCGAACGGCCGCGTCACGCTGACCTGCGATCGCTGCCACGTGCCCGAGCCGGGCGGCAAGACGTTCAAGCCCGCGGACATGAATCACGATTGCATCGAGTGCCACAAGCTCAACTTCGAGCCTTACGATCCGACGCGACAGGTCGATCACGGATCGGCGCGCAAAGCCTGGTTGACCATCCAGGACTTCTATGCAAACATCGAATTGAAAGACGCGCCTGTCGACACGGTCGACACCGGGGAGATTCAAAGAAGGATTCCCAATCCATCCGCGAAAGCGATGACGGAAGCGGAGCGGTTGCAGGGGCGCGTCCGCGCGCAGGCGAGGGCGGACACCGCGGGGGCCTACCTCTTCGAGAATCCGAAGAACGGCTGTCCGTACTGTCACGACGTCACGCGCCGGCCAGAAGAAGCGCGGCAGGGAGCCAACGATGTACCGTGGGAGATCGCGTCGGTTCATCTTCCGCGCACCTTCATGCCGAAGGGGCGCTTCGACCACGAGCGGCATCGCACCGGCAAGGACAAGACCGGCAACCCGATCAGCTGCGCGAGCTGCCACGAATCGGTGCTGCGCTCCAAGTCTTCCGCGGATCTCTCGATTCCAGGCATCGAATCCTGCCGCGTGTGTCACGGTGGCAATACGCAGGTAGCGACCGTCGTCCCGACCAGCTGCGAATCGTGTCACCGTTACCACCGCGAGGGCGCGATGAAACCGGTGCACGCGGCACCAACGCCGCCGTCAGGAGCAATTCCCGCAACCAAGGACGCGACACCGTGAGCCTGCTCGCTCGCGGGGGGAGTGTGCTCGCGCTGATCGCGGTGCTCGCGGGCTGCGGAGGCGGCGGCAACGGGTCCGGCAGCGGCGGCTGCGGCGGTCAGTGTCAATCCGCATCGCCGAACGCACTCACGGTCGCCGACGTTCAGCAGGTGATCGCGCAGGCTGTGTTCGAGTCGCAGGCGCGGAACGCCAAAGCGACAATCGCCGTCGTCGATCGCGTCGGCAACGTGCTAGCCGTGTTCCAAATGAACGGCGCGCCGCCGGACTTCGTTGTCGACCCGCAGCGGCCGGTCACCGGCGGTTTGAATTACTTCAATTCGAAACGCGTATCACCGAACGGCGCGCCGCTCGCGGCGATCGCGATGGCGATCACCGGTGCGTATCTCTCATCGGAGGGCAACGCCTTTTCGACGCGCACGGCGAGCCAGATTGTCCAGCAGAATTTCAATCCGGGCGAGAACAACCAGCCGGGCGGGCCGCTGTTCGGCGTGCAGTTCTCCTCGCTTTCGTGCTCGGACATCAATCAACCAGCAAGCGCAGGAACGATCGGGCCGAAGCCGACCCCGCTCGGGCTGTCGGCCAATCCCGGCGGCTTGCCGCTCTACAAGAACGGCACGGTGGTGGGCGGCGTCGGCGTCATTTCCAACGGCGAATACACGCTCGATCTCGACATCGAGAACGTCGACCAGGATCCGAACGAGCTGATCGCCGTCGCGGCGTCGACGGGGTTCACCGCACCCTCCGACCGCCAGGCGAATCAGATCACCGTCGACGGACGCTCGCTGCGTTACGTCGACAGCACCTCGATCGCGAGCAATCCGGCGAACGCGCCACCGTTCTCGTCCCTGGGGAATGTGGGAACGCTGGTTAAGGTCAATGGCTACTACGGCAGCGACGCGATTGTCCCGGGGATCGTCGCGGGCGTTCAATTCGGACAACCGGCTTCGGGGTACGCGCCGAGTCCCGATCCGGCATTTGCCGGCCTCAACGCGTACACGCTGGTGAACGGCGTCGGCAGTCCGCGCTTTCCACCGCGCAACGGAACCGAAAGCGGCACCGGCTTCCTGACGCAGGCAGAGGTGATCGGCGTTCTGCGCGCCGGTCTCGATGTCGCGAATCGTGCGCGTGCGCAAATCCGCCGGCCCCTCGGGTCCGCGGCGCAGGTCTCCGTCGTCGTCGTCGACACGAGCGGCGAGATTCTCGGTTTGATTCGCTCGCCGGACGCCCCCGTGTTCGGTACCGACGTTGCGGTGCAGAAGGCGCGCAGCGCCGCGTTCTTCACCAGCCCGGGCGCTGCCGCGGCGCTGAACGGGTTGCCGCCCGCCATGTACCACCTGATCGGCGGCACGGACGTGCCGATCGGCAATTACGTGACCGCGATGCGATCGTTCCTCAACGATCCGACGTCGCTTGCGAACGGCGTCGCGTATTCGAATCGGGCGCTTGGCAATCTTGCGCGTCCGTTCTTCCCGGACGGCATTCAATCGACCGCGAACGGCCCGCTCGCGGTGCCGTTTGCGACGCAATGGAGCCCGTTCAACGTCGGGCTGCAGCTCGATCTCGATTTCAACGCGATCGCGACGGCGCTCGTCGCCGGTCCTCCGTTTCCCGCGACCTGCACCGGCATTCCGACGATTCGCAACGGCATCCAGATCTTCCCGGGAAGCGTGCCGATCTTTCGCGGTAACAAGCTGATCGGCGCCGTCGGCGTCTCCGGCGACGGTATCGACCAGGATGACATGGTGGCGTTCCTCGGTCTCGCGAATGCGGCGAGCGCGCTCAATACCGGCATCGCCAACGCACCGTCCGCGATACGCGCCGATCAGATCGTCCCGCAAGGCACGGGTACGCGTCTGCGCTACGTGAACTGCCCGCAGACGCCGTTCAACAACAGCACGCAGCAGAACGTCTGCGAGGGCTTGTGAGCGCGCGCGTTACCGCCTGCACGTTGACGCTCATCGCGCTCGCGGCCGCGTACGCGCACGCGCAGACGCCATCGAATCCGGCGCCGTCGAATCAGGCCGTGCCCGCGACACCAGCCGCGAATCCTTCGGCACCGGCTACGCGCGCATCACCCGCTGCCGAGATCTCGAAGACCGGGCGTTACGAACTCCAGGTGCTCGCGCCGAGCGTGAACGTGTACGCCGAGCCTCACGCTGGCGCGACCGTGCTCGCACAATTGCAGGAGGGGGCGCGCGTCGAGGCGCTCGAGCGGCGCAACGTGTGGTATCGCATCACGCTGTCGGACGGTCGAACCGGTTGGGTGGTCTACGCGCCGGGACGCACGAATCCCAATTTCTCGGTGATCGCGGAACAGGGACTCTTCCGGACGCGTCCCGCGGCGACAGGCGCGGAGCCTGCTGCGCCGGAAGGGGCACCAGCGCCACCTGAAGCGCAGGCCGTCACCGGCGCGCAGCCGGACGACCACATCGTGCAACAGCGGCCGATGGGCAAACCGCTCGAACCCATCGTCCCCGAAATCGATCCGCGCCAGGTGCCGCCGCCTTCGCCCTTGATGCCCGACGAGACGATTCCGGTCTCCGATCGCTGGCGTCTCGTCGATCAACTGGGCGTCGTGAACATGCGCTATTACGACCCGTACAACCCGAACGTGCTGAAGGGCGACCGGCCGGTGTTCGGCGACGACTGGTTCCTCAACGTGAGCCTCATCTCCGACACCGTCTATGAAGCGCGTCGTCTCCCGACGCCGATCGGCGCACAGTCGACCGAGAATCCCGGCTCCAACGATCAATTCGGCCGCGAACGGCAAACTTTCTGGAACGAGAACCTGATCGCGAGCCTGTCGCTCATCAAGGGCGACACGACGTTTCGTCCGCAGGATCTCGAGATCCGCTTCACGCCGGTGTTCAACTGGAATCGCACCGAGGTCGACGAGGTGCGAGTGTTGAATGTCGACCCACGCCGTGGCACGACGCGCAACGACAACTTTGTCGGCATCCAGGAGTTGTTCGTCGACTATCACATCCGCAACGTTTCGGACCGCTACGATTTCGACAGCATCCGCGTCGGCATCCAGCAGTTCACGACCGACTTCCGCGGTTTCCTCTATCTCGACCAGCCGCTGGGCGTGCGGCTCTTCGGCACGCGCGACAACAATCGTTATCAGTACAACCTGGGATTCTTCCAGCGAGTCGAGAAGGACACGAACAGCGGCCTGAATGACTTGGGGCAGCCGCTACGCAAGGACTACCTCGTCGTCGCGAACCTGTATCGCCAGGACACGTTCGTTCCCGGCTTTACGCTGCAGGGCACGCTGATCTACAACTGGAACCGCGAAACCTCCGACTATTACGACACGAACGGATTCCTGATCCGCCCGGCGGTCGTCGGCGACGTGCGGCCGAAGAAATACGACGTCGGGTATCTTGGTTTGAACGGAGACGGGCATTTCGGCCGCTGGAACCTCACCGCGACCGCCTACTGGGCGCTCGGTCACGACGATCACAATCCCTACTCGCAGCAAGGCGCGAACATCAACGCGTTCTACGGCGTGGCCGAGGTGTCGCGCGATTTCGATTGGCTGCGCGTGCGCGGCACCGCGCTCTTCCAGTCGGGCGACAAGAATCCGTTCGACAACAAGGAAAACGGTTTCGACGCGATCCTCGAGGACCCCAAGATCGCCGGCGCGGACACGAGCTTCTGGATCCGGCAGGCGATTCCGCTGATCGGCGGCGGCGGTGTCACGCTGTCGCAGCGAAACGGCGTACTCGCGGATCTGCGCTCGTCGAAGGACCAGGGCCAGTCGAACTTCATCAATCCGGGACTGACGCTGATCGGTCTCGGCGCGGACGCCGACATCACGCCCCGCTGGCGCGGCATCATCAACCTGAACGAGCTGTGGTTCAACGAAACAGGCTCGCTCGCGGTTCTCCGCCAGCAGGGGAGCATCAGCAAGAACATCGGGACCGATCTTTCGCTCGCGGTCCAGTACCGGCCGCTCTTCAACGAGAACATCGTCCTGAATGTCTCGGCAGCGTGGCTGTTCCCGGGACAGGGCTTCAAGGACCTCTATCCGTCGAACGGCGGCTCGACGCCGTATTCGATTCTCGCGAATCTCCTTCTGACGTTCTGACGATGAACGCACTCGCTCTCCACCGGATTCTCGCCATCGTCGTGGCGCTCGGCTGCGGCGCCGCGATCGCATCCGAGGGCGAAGCGCCTGTCGCGCGCACTTACGCGAAGCAGGCGCCGGCGCCCGAGCGCCAGACCGTCGAGGAGGCCGCGCAGAAATCGCTCGGATGCGAAACCTGCCACACGGCGACGGATCACCGCACGATGCACGTCAACGCCGGCGTCATCCTCGGCTGCACCGATTGCCACGGCGGCAACGTGACGATCCGCAAACCGGAAGGAACCAGCGCCGGCGATGCCGCGTACAAGAACGCTGAGGAATCTGCGCACATCCTTCCGCGCTATCCGATGGCATGGAAGTATCCGTCCAGCGCGAATCCGCAGGAGAGCTACACGCTCCTGAATCGCGAGGCGAAGGAATTCGTGCGCTTCGTCAACCCCGGCGATTATCGCGTCGCGCGCGACGCCTGCGGTGCGTGCCACCTGAACATCATCGTCGCAGCCGAACGCAGCCTGATGTCGACCTCCGCGATGTTGTGGGGAGGCGCGTCGTACAACAACGGCATTCTGCCGTTCAAGCGCTACATCCTCGGCGAGGCGTACACACCGGACGGCATCGGCGCGACGGTCGTCAACCCTGTGCCGCCGACGGAACTGATGACCGCAAAAGGCATCCTGCCGAAGCTTTATCCGTTGCCGGCATGGGAATCGGTGCCACCCGCCGACATCTTCCGCGTGTTTGAGCGCGGCGGTCGCGTGATCGGATCGCAGTTTCCCGACATCGGCATTCCCAATTCATCGGGCGGATTGCAAAAGCTCGACGAGCCGGGACGTCCCGATATCAAGCAGTCGAATCGCGGCCCGGGCACAGGGAGCCGCATCGCGGTGCCGGTGATCAACATCACGAAGACACGGTTGAACGACCCGCACATGTGGTTCCTGGGCACCAACGAGCAGCCGGGCGATTATCGATCGTCGGGATGCTCCGGGTGCCACGTGGTGTACGCCAACGATCGCGATCCCAAGCACTCGGGGCCGTACGCGTCGTTCGGCAACACGGGAACTACCCAGACCGCCGACCCGACGATTCCCAAGGGCGAAAGCGGCCATCCGCTGAAACACGCGTTCACGCGCGCCATCCCGTCGTCGCAATGCATGGTGTGCCACATGCATCAGCCGAACGTGTTCGTGAACACGTACTACGGCTTCATCATGTGGGACTACGAGTCCGACGCCCCGTTCATGTGGCCCGAGAAGCAGAAATACCCGACGGCGACGGAGGCGCGCGAAATCCTGAACCGCAATCCGGAGGAGGCGGCGATCCGCGGGAAGTGGAGTGATCCGGAGTTCCTGAAGAACGTCTCGTCGCTCAATCCGCAGCTCAAGGACACGCAGTTCGCCGACTACCACGGCCACGGCTGGAACTTCCGCGCTGTGTTCAAGCGCGATCGCCACGGCACGCTGCTCGACAAGGACGGGAAGCCCGTTGCCGACGACGATCCGCAGAAATTCCAGAAGACGGTGCACCTGTCGTCGATCCACATGGATCTCGGCATGCAGTGCGTCGACTGCCACTTCAACCAGGACGCACACGGCAACGGTCACATCTACGGCGAAGTCGCCGCGGCCATCGAGGTCGATTGCGCCGACTGCCACGGCACCGTCGATCGCTATCCGAATCTCTATACCACCGGTCCGGCGACGCGGCCCGGCGGCAAGGACCTGTCGATCCTGCGCACTCAGGACGGCCGCAGCCGCTTCGAATGGCGGGGCGGAAAGCTCTATCAGCGCTCGGCGATCGATCCGGATCGCGAATGGGAAGTGACGCTCGTCAAGGACACGGTCAATCCCGCGCATCCGAAGTACAACGCCAAGGCAGCGCGCGCGAAATTGATGAGCAACGACCCGTCGACGATGCAGTGGGGTCCGGGCGTCGATCCTTCCAAGCTCGCGCACGGCAACGACAAGATGACGTGCTACACCTGCCACCTGTCGTGGACGACGAGCTGCGCCGGCTGCCACCTGCCGATCCAGGCGAACTGGAAGACCGAGCGCAATCACTACGAAGGCGGCGAGACGCGCAACTATGCGACCTACAACCCGCAGGTCGCGCGCGACGACATGTTCCAGCTCGGCCACCACGGCGATGCGAAGAACTTCCGCATCGCGCCGATCCGCTCGAGCTCCGCACTCGTGCTGTCGTCGACCAATATCAATCGCGAGCGGATCTACATCCAGCAGCCGCCGATCGCCGCGTCGGGATTCTCGTCGCAGGCGTTCGCGCCGCACTATCCGCACACCGAGCGCAAGACCGAAACCAAGACCTGCAGCGACTGCCACGTTTCCGACAAGAATGACAACAACGCGATCATGGCCCAGCTCCTGCTGCAGGGCACGAACTTCGTCAACTTCATCGGCTACAACGCCTGGGTGGGCGAGGAAAGCCGCGTTGCGGCGGTGCAAGTCACCGAATGGGACGAGCCGCAGGCGGTGATCGGAAGCTACCTGCACAAGTACGCGTATCCCGATTACTTCGCCGCGCACGATAAGCGCGACCGGCGCTTGCCGACGATCGTCCCGCACGGAACGAGCGGACCCGCGGCGTGTCTGCAGATGCGCGGCGAGTATCTGTACGTCGCCGAAGGGAAGGGTGGCTTCCGCGTCTACGACGCCGCGAGCATCGCGAACAAGGGCATCTCGCAGAAACTCATCACCGCCCCGTTCTCGCCACTCGGCCACGACACGCACGTGGCGACGACGAATGCGACTTGCGTCGCCCTGCCGACCAACCAGCCGATCAACCCCTTGCGCAACCAGGGCGACCTGATGCGCAAGACCAACGAGGAGCAACCGTTCCATCCGATCTACAGCTACGCGGCGATTACCGATTCGGCGGAAGGGCTGATCCTCGTCAAAGTCGAGACGATGGCCGACGGCGATCCGCAGAACAATTTCCTCACGCGCGCGGCGACGTGGAACGAGAACAACGTGCTTGCGGGCGCGCGCCACATCATCCTCGGGGGCAACTACGCCTACATTGCGGCGGACGCCGGGCTGGTCGTCGTCGATCTCGACGATCCACTGAAGCCGAAGCTCGTGTCCGTCATTCCATTGAAGAACGTTCGCGCTTCGGCGTTGCAGTTTCGCTACCTGTTCGTCGTCGATGGCGGGGGGCTCGTCACGGTCGATGTGACGGATCCCGGGAAGCCGCGCATCGTTGAGGCCGCGCGCGTCCCCTTTGCCGATGCGCATCGCGTCTACGTCGCACGCACGTACGCTTACGTCGCGGCCGGCAAGGACGGCCTCGCGATCGTCGACGTCGAGCGGCCGGAAGCGCCGAAGCTCTACATGACGTACAACGCCGACGGCAAACTGAACGATGCGCGGGACGTGGTCGTCGGCTCGACGAACGCCTCGCTTTTTGCCTATGTTGCCGACGGCGCGAACGGGCTCAAGGTCGTGCAGCTCACGTCCCCCGAGCTGCAGCCGAAGTTCTACGGCTTCTCGCCCGAGCCCAGGCCGAGCCTGATCGCGTGGCGCAACACCGCATCGCCCGCCATTGCGCTATCGAAAGGCCTCGACCGCGATCGCGCCGTCGACGAGACCGGTGGCCAGATCGCCGTTTTCGGCCGCATCGGGTCGCGCCCGTTTACGGCGGAAGAGATGAAGCGCTTCTACCTGAAGCCGGACGGCAGCCTGTTCACGGTAAGCGACGACGTGTTGATGCAGGACTTCCTGCGCGCGCCGCGCACGGCCGACACGACGGCGCCGGCGAAATGACGAGGTACGCGATGAACGCGATTCCGTTCCGTTTATTGTTGAGTCTGTGTGTCGCGGTGACGACACCCGTGTTGGCGCAGCAACCCTCGGCACCGACGCCCGCGACCAAGTCCGCCGCGCCAGCGTCGACGCCGGTTGCCACGCCTGCGGCCGCACCCCTTGCGGCCCCCGCCGCAACGCCGGTCGCAACGCCGGGGGCGATGCCCGCGGGACATCCCATTCTGCCGTATCAGAGCAAGGACACGACGGTCGGCGTGGTGAATTGCTCGAACAGCCTGTGCCACGGGTCGGTGCAGCCGTTCAAGGATTCCAACGTGCTGCAGACCGAGTACGTGACGTGGTCGCGCGTCGACAAACATGCGCGCGCCTACAAGGTGCTGGCGAACGAGCAATCGCAGCGCATCGCGCGCAATCTCGGGATCGGCGATCCGCAGAAGGCGCCGCTGTGCCTCAACTGCCACGCGCACAACGTCCCGGCAAATCTGCGTGGCGAGCGGTTCAAGTTCGAGGATGGCGTGACCTGCGAATCCTGTCACGGACCGGCGGGCCGCTGGCTCACGACCCACGTCGAGACCGGCGCGACGCACGCGAAGAACATCGACAACGGCCTGTATCCGACCGACGATCCGACGTCGCGTGCGCAGCTGTGCCTGTCGTGTCACTTCGGCAACAGCGATCGCTTCGTTACCCATCGGATCATGGGTGCGGGGCATCCACGGATGAGCTTCGAGCTCGACACGTTCACCGTCGTCGAACCGGCGCACTTCAAGGTCGATGAAGACTGGCAAAAGCGCAAGCGCATGTGGGACGGCGTCAAGGTGTGGGCGATCGGCCAGGCGCTTGCCGTCAGGGAATCGATGGCGGTGCTCCAGGATCCCAAGCGGAGCCACGATGGACTGTTCCCCGAGCTCGTGCTCTTCGACTGCTACGCCTGTCATCACCCGATGAGCGCCAAGCGCTGGGCGCCGCGCGTGCCGGGACTCGGACCGGGTGCGGTTCGGTTGAACGATTCGTCGATGCTGATGGCGCGATCGATCGCACGCGCGATCGATCCGGCGCTCGGCTCGCGCGTTGGCGATTCGATGGTCAAACTGCAGAACGCCGTCGTGCACGGCGGCGACGTCGCCGCCGACGCGCGCGCCGTCTCCGGCGAAATGGACGCGCTGATCGCGCAGATCGAGAAGCGCGATTTCACGCCGGCCGATCTGCGCGCGGTGCTCGCGGGCTTGATCGAAGAAGGCTTGAACGGTCAATTCCGCGACTACGCCGGCGCCGAGCAGGCGACGATGGCCATCTCGAGCGTCGCCAACTTCATGTACCAGAAGGGCCTGATCAAGTCGGCAGCGACCGTGAACAGTGGCATCGCGCAGCTGCAGGCCGCGGTCGCGGACGATGAACACTACCATTCGGGCAACTTCGAAGCGGCGCTCCGGAATTTCCGCGGGACCGTGGGGCTGTAGTAAGACCGGGGACAGACCACGTTTCTTGCGCTCGCGAATCGTCCACGAGCTGCAGGAAGCCGTGGCCTGTCCCCGATTCAGCTGCGCAAGTCGTGGCTGGAATATCCGGCAAACGGTTTTGCGCACTGCGGCCGGCCCGTGCGAATATTCCTTCGTCCGAGGGCTCTTGCCGGGCGTAGCATGATCGCTCGCCCGCGCCCATACGCGCTTCATCCAACCCGTGTTCAAGATCGCCATTGTCGGTAGCGGCCCCTCGGGGCTCTCCGCTGCTGCGCACGCGGCCGAGCTTGGGGTATCGCACGTGCTCCTGGAAACGGAGAACCACGCCGCCGACACGATCTACAAGTACCAGAAGGGCAAGTACGTGATGGCGGAGCCGTCGGTCCTGCCGTTGCGCTCGCCGATGTCCTTCGAAGCCGGGACGCGCGAGGCGATCCTCACGACCTGGGACAACGAGATCGCGAAGTACCGCGTCAACCTGCGTTTCGGCGCGCAGGTCGGCGCCATCGACGGCGCGAAGGGCGCATTCAAGCTCAAGCTTTCCGACGGCAGCGGCATCGAAGCCGAAGCCATCGTGCTCGGCATCGGCCTCCAGGGCAACCTGCGCAAGCTCGGCGTTCCCGGCGAAGGTCTCGACGGTGTCCAGTACCAGCTCGACGATCCTGACGCGTTCGAGGACGAGACGATCGTCGTCGTCGGCGCGGGCGACGCGGCCATCGAAAATGCGCTCGGGCTCGCGAAGCAGAACCGCGTCATCATGGTCAACCGCAACGACGAGTTCGCGCGGTGCAAGGAGGCGAACCTCGCGCTCATCCTCGCCGCGATCAAGGACGGCAAGCTCGAGTGCCGATATCGCACGACGGCCGCGAACGTCGACGCAACGCCGTCGGGCCCAACGCCGCTCGTGTTCCACGCAAAGACGCCCGACGGTCTGGAAACGATCGCCTGCCATCGCGTGATCGCGCGGCTTGGCGCGACGCCGCCACGCAAGCTAGTGGAGTCGTTTGGCGTGCGCTTCCCGAACGAGGATCCTGCGGCGGTGCCGCAGCTGTCGGAAACCTACGAGTCGAACGTTCCGGGTCTCTACATCGTCGGCGCGCTCGGCGGCTATCCGCTGATCAAGCAGGCGATGAATCAGGGTTACGAAGTCGTGGAGACGATCCTGGGCCGCAAGGTCGTGCCGGCGGATGAGCCGCTGCTCCTCGACAAGTTCCGCAACTTCTCGAGTACCGTGGGCGAAGGACTCGCGCGCATCCAGAAGAACGTCCCGCTTCTCGCCGGCATCACGACGCTGCAGCTCCGTGAGTTCCTGCTCGACAGCGACATCCGCCTGTCCAAGCCCGGCGAGATCATCTTCGAGCGCAACGACTACACGAACACGTTCTTCTCGATCGTCGAGGGCGAGGTCGGCATCGAAATCGACAGTGGCGACGGCAAGCCGCGCTGGCTGATCCTCCGCGCGGGCGAGTTCTTCGGCGAGCTGGGACTCATCTCCGGGCGCCGGCGCGCGGCCACAGTGAAGGCGGGCCAGAAGTGCGTGCTGATCGAAACGCCGCGCCGCTCGATGCTGAAGCTCATCGCCTCGGTCGAGTCGGTCAAAAAGACGATCGATCTCGTGGCGCTCAAGCGCGCCGTGCGTGCGTATCTGTCGCAGGACATCTCGGACAGCGACCTCGACCACTTGATCGAGGGCGCCGCGCTCAAGCGCTACGACGCAGGCGACGTGCTGTTCAAGGAAGGCGATCCGCCGGATGGGCTGTATCTCGTGCGCCGCGGATCGGTCACGATCGAGCGCCGGGTCGCGCACAAGGACATCGTGCTCGCCTATGTCGCCGCGGGCAACTACGTGGGCGAGATGTCGTTGATCGCGGACGCACCGCGGATGGCGACCGTGCGCGCCGCGGTCGAAGCCGAGGCCGTCGTTCTCGACGGCCATCGCTTCAAGCAGACGATGGAACGTCTGCCGCAGCTGCACGACGAAGTGCAGGGCCGGTTCCTCGAGCGGATCCGCGCCAACGTCGGCGTCGAGCATGGCGAGTGGGGCAGCATCATCCATTACCTGATGCAGCAGGGCGTCGGCGAAGCGACCGACGTGCTCCTGATCGACGAGAGCCTCTGCATCCGCTGCAACAATTGCGAAAAGGCCTGTGCCGATACGCACGACGGCACGTCGCGTCTCGATCGCGAGGCCGGCCCGACCTATGCGCAGATCCACGTCCCGACGTCGTGCCGGCATTGCGAGCATCCGCACTGCATGAAGGACTGCCCGCCCGACGCGATCCAGCGCGCGCCGAACGGCGAGGTCTACATCACCGACACTTGCATCGGCTGCGGCAATTGCGAGCGCAATTGCCCCTACGGCGTGATCCAGATGGCCGCCGAGAATCCGCACCGGCAGCGGCCGTCGCTGCTGAAATGGCTCCTGACCGGCGCCGGCGACGAGCCGGGCCTGGAGACCAAGGTCTACGATCCGTCGCTCGCCAAGAAAGCAGTCAAATGCGACATGTGCAAAGGCCTGGAGGGCGGTGCGGCATGCGTGCGCGCCTGCCCGACCGGCGCCGCGTTGCGTGTCTCGCCCGAGGAATTCCTGAACGTCGCGACGATGACGACGGTGTAATCCAGATCCGCGCATGGTTTCGCGACCGCGCGACTTCCGGAGACTATTGCACGCTTCGAACGCCGGTCGCACGATCCTTTGCGCGGAGCGTGCTTCCGCCGCTGGCTTGGGGGCGACGCGAGCAGCCGCGTGGGGCCCGGGGATCGACGGCGAACGCGACTCGCCGCAGAGCGATCGACACGCCAGTCTCAGCAAGCGAAACGCCGCAATGAGCTCGCCGGCCGTGCGCCAGCGGCGCGGCAAATGCACGATTCGAAACGGAACCGGGTTGGCCCGCCCCCAAACCCGCGACCTTCGAACTTTCGAGTTCGGCGCTGTCATCAGCGGCGCCGCAGCGTGTGCCCCGGCGACGCCGATCGACTATCATTCACGTTCCTCCTGCTGACCGGTCATTCCCCATGACGGAACCAAGCCTCCGCGAAGCCTCGCTCGAATACCACCGCATGGCGCCGCCGGGCAAGATCGCCCTGCAGGCGACCAAGCAACTCACGAATCAGCGCGACCTGGCGCTCGCGTATTCACCGGGCGTCGCGGCGGCGTGCGACGAGATCGTGCGCGATCCGCGCGAAGCCTCAACGCTCACGGCGCGCGGCAATCTCGTCGCGGTCGTCACCAACGGTACGGCCGTGCTGGGTCTCGGCGCGATCGGTCCGCTTGCGGCCAAGCCGGTGATGGAGGGCAAGGCCGTGCTGTTCAAGAAATTCGCCGGCCTCGACTGCTACGACATCGAGTTGAACGAACGCGATCCGGACAAGCTCGTCGACATGGTCGTTGCGCTCGAGCCGACCTTCGGCGGAATCAACCTCGAGGACATCAAGGCGCCCGAGTGCTTCTACATCGAGCGCAAGTGCCGCGAGCGGATGAAGATCCCCGTGTTCCACGACGACCAGCACGGCACGGCGATCATCGTCGGCGCAGCGGTGTTGAATGGACTCCGCGTCGTGGGCAAGAAGTTCGACGACGTGAAGCTCGTCGTCTCCGGCGCGGGCGCGGCGGCGCTCGCCTGCCTCGATTTGCTGGTGGGTCTCGGCATCAAGCGCGAGAACATCTGGGTCTCCGACCTTGCCGGCGTCGTCTACGAAGGCCGCACCGAATTGATGGACGACAACAAGATCCGCTACGCGCAGAAGACGAAGGCGCGCACGCTCAAGGAGATCCTGCCCGGCGCCGACATCTTCCTCGGGCTCTCCGCCGGCGGGGTGCTCAAGAAGGAATGGCTGCCCGAGATGGCCGCCAAGCCACTGATCCTCGCGCTTGCCAATCCCGAGCCCGAGATCATGCCGGACGTCGCGAAGAGCGTGCGCCCCGATGCCGTGATCGCGACCGGCCGCTCCGATTTTCCGAACCAGGTCAACAACGTCCTCTGCTTCCCGTTCATCTTCCGCGGCGCGCTCGATGTCGGCGCGACCACGATCAACGAGGCGATGAAGCTGGCAGCCGTCCGCGCGATCGCGGATCTCGCAATGGCCGAGCAGTCGGACATCGTCGCGAGCGCCTATGGCGTCGAAGACCTGCACTTCGGCCCGGATTACCTGATCCCGAAGCCCTTCGATCCGCGTCTCATTGTCAAGATCGCACCGGCAGTCGCGAAAGCGGCGATCGACTCCGGCGTCGCGACGCGCCCGATCGACGACTTCGACGCGTATTGCCAGAAGCTCACCCAATTCGTCTACCACTCCGGGCTGCTGATGAAGCCGATCTTCACCGCGGCGAAGGCGGCACCGAAGCGGATTGTGTTCGCGGAAGGCGAGGATGAGCGCGTCCTGCGCGCGGTCCAGACCGTGGTCGACGAAGGTCTCGCGAAGCCGGTCGTCATCGGACGTCCCGCGGTCGTCGAGCGGCGCATCGAGCGTTTCGGGCTGCGCTTGAAACCCGGCGACAACATCGAGCTCGTCAATCCGGAGAACGACCCGCGCTATCGCGAGTACTGGACGCAGTACTACAGCCTCACTGAGCGCCGAGGCGTATCGCAGCAGTATGCGCAGGTCGAGATGCGCCGCGACCATACCCTGATCGGCGCGATGATGGTCTACCGCGGCGAGGCCGACGGTCTGCTGTGCGGCACCTACGGCACGCACGCGTCGCACCGCATGTACGTCGACCAGGTCATCGGCTTGCGCCGCGGGGTGAAGAGCTACGCCGCAATGAACGCGATCATCCTGCCCGCGCGCACCATTTTCATCGCGGACACGTACGTCAACTACGATCCGACGCCGGAGCAGATCGCCGAGACGACGATACTCTGCGCCGACGAGATCCGGCGTTTCGGGCTCATCCCCAAGGCCGCGCTGCTGTCCCACTCCTCGTTCGGGACGAGCGACTATTCGTCGGCGAAGAAGATGCAGGTTGCGCTCGGGCTCATCAACGCGCGCGATCCCGATCTCGAGGTCGACGGCGAGATGCACGGCGACGCCGCGCTGGATCCCGCCGTCCGTGCACGCGCGTTCCCGAATTCGCGACTGCAGGGCGAGGCCAATCTGCTCATCATGCCGACGCTCGACGCTGCGAATATCTCGTTCAACCTGCTCAAGTCGGCATCGGGCGGCGGCCTGACACTCGGTCCGATCCTGCTTGGCGTCGCGAAGCCGGTGCACATTCTCACCCCATCGGCTACCGTGCGGCGCATCGTCAACATGACGGCACTCACCGTCGTGGACAGCCAGATGCAACGGCAGGCGCAGTTGCTGTAAGCGCGCGTCCCGGAATCACGACCGTCACCCCCACTCTTTTCCTGCGTGCGGGTGAGGGTTGGGGGAGAGTCGTACCCGCCGATCTGCGCGGCTCAACGACTGCTATACTGCGGCGCCCCCCGCACGGCGCACGAGTCGATCGAGGGTCGAAGAATCCCATGATCACGCGCGCCACTCGCCGCTTTTTCGGTCGTCTCGGGCCTGGCCTCATCACCGGCGCGGCCGATGACGATCCAAGCGGCATCGCGACCTACTCGCAGGCCGGCGCGCAGTTCGGCGTCGGCATGGTGTGGAGCGTTTTTCTCACCACGCCGCTGATGGTGGGCATCCAGGTCGTCAGTGCGCGCATCGGCCGAGTGACCGGCCACGGGATCGCGCGCAATCTGCGCGACTACTATCCGCGACCACTCCTGTGGTCCGTCGTTTCACTGCTCGCGATCGCCAACACGATCAACATCGCCGCGGACATCGGCGCGATGGGCGAGGCCTTGCGGCTCGTCATCGGCGGCTCGCCGATCGTCTATGCGTTTGCGTTCGGCGTCGTCGCGGTCCTGTTCCAGCTCCTCGTGCCGTATCAGCGGCTCGCACCGGTCCTCAAGTGGCTGACGCTGTCGCTATTCGCCTATGTCGGCGTCGTCCTGCTCGTGCACATCCCCTGGAAGGAGCTCGTGATCGCGACGCTCGTTCCCCCGGTCGAGCTGACCCGCGACTATCTGCTCCTTCTGGTCGGGGTCCTCGGCACGACGATCAGTCCCTATCTGTTCTTCTGGCAGGCGTCGCAGGAGGTCGAGGAGCTCCGCGCGAACCGTGGCGACGAGCCGCTGCGCGAGCACCCGACCCACGCACGCTCGCATCTGCGCCGGATCAAGATCGACACCTGGTTCGGCATGGCATTCTCCAATGCGATTGCCATCGCGATCATGGTTTCGACCGCCGTGACGCTGCACGGCGCTGGCATCCACGACATCCAGACCTCGGCGCAGGCGGCGGAAGCGCTGAAGCCTATCGCCGGCGAGCTCGCGTTCGCGCTGTTCGCGGCGGGCATCATCGGCACGGGGCTTCTCGCGGTGCCGGTGCTTGCGGGGTCGGCGGCCTACGCCGTCGCCGAGGCGATGAAGTGGCCGATCGGCCATGCGCGTAGCCCGCACGAAGCGAAGGGTTTCTACGCCATCATCACGCTGGCGACGGCGATCGGCGTTGCGCTCGATTTCACCAGACTCGATCCGATCAAGGCCCTCGTGTGGTCGGCGATACTCAACGGCATCGTGGCGGTCCCGATCATGGCGGTGATGATGCGCATGGCGACACGGCCCGAGATCATGGGCAGCTTCGTCATCACGCGACGGCTGCAGCGACTGGGCTGGCTGGCGACGGGATTGATGGCTATCGCGGTTGGCGCGATGCTGGTCGCATTGTGGGTCTAAGCGCGGGCCAGGCCGCGCCGACGCCGGGGTAATTTGCGGGAACTTTGCGCCGCACGTCTGTCTCACCCCTTAGATGGGGTGGACGCTATGAGAACACTATCGGAGAAGCGGTTGACGCCGCTGCTGCGAGAGCTCGCGCAACGCGAACGGGATTTGAGGCGGTTGATTGCGCAGGAACACGACCGCATCGAGAGTGAGGGATTTGCGGAACTTCACGAGCGCACCTACGACGAGGCGGACCACGCCTTCGCGCGCGATTGCCTGGCGCAGGAGAGCCGGTTGATCATCCAGCATTTAAGCGAGGTGTATGAAGTCGCAGGCGCACGAGATCGTGCGCGGCAGGGGACGTTCGGCATCTGCCTCGACTGCCACGACGAGATCTCGTACGAGCGGCTCAAAGTCAATCCTGCGGCCCAGCGCTGCGCGGCCTGCCAGGAGCGACGCGAGCGCATGTACGGGCTCCGTCCGCAGGAATCGCACGTCACCATCCCCTGAACCGCTTTTCGTCGTCGGACGGCGGAGCGGGTCGCGTCCAACCGCTGTCAAACGCATGCGCACTTCCGCGGTTCTGGAGAGACCTGCGGGTGAGCGCAACGAGAACGACGTGCGCGTCGCCGACGACGGCGACGAGGTGGAGCGATGATCAGTCGCCCGCGACGGCCTGCGGACCGCGGCGTGCCGTGCGCGGCAGAATCGCTGTCATTCGATGTCGCTTCGACTCCACTCGCCGAGGCCGGTTCCGACGCGAGACGAAGCTTTGGCCTTGAGCTTCGCGGAATATCCGGCCGCCGGCCATGATCATGCCGGCATGGGATGTTTACCGTGGAAGGCGACATCCGTGAGTTGAATAAGCCCGGGCTCGCGCGCGTCGGGCACTGATGCGATCATCGCCATTTTCAACCTTCGTTTCCGCGATTCGTGGCGTCTCGCGCCTCCACCCTCGCCAAGCTCACGCGTCCGAAGCTTTACGACGCGCTCGCGCGGCCGCGGCTGTTTTCGCTGCTCGACGAGGCCGCGAAACGGCCGATCGTGTGGCTGTGCGCACCGCCGGGCGCGGGCAAATCGACCCTCGTCGCGAGCTGGCTCGACGCGCGCGATTTGAAGCACATCTGGTATCAGGTCGACGTCGGCGATTCCGACTCGGCGACGTTCGTCCACTACATGCGCGCGGCGGCCCAGCAGCTCGCGCCCAAGGCTGCGGCGGCGCTCCCGCTCTTCACGTTCGACCTGCAGCCGAATCTCGCCCGCTTTGCGCGAGCGTTCTTTCGCGATCTCTTTTCAGCGCTGCCGCATCGCTGCGTTATCGTCCTCGACAACTTTCACGAAGCACGCGGGTCGCCCGAGCAGCGTGCGGCGCTGGCGCAGGGCTTCGAGGAGATTCCCGAGGGGATGACGCTAATCGTCATGTCGCGGGCCGACCCGCCGCCCGAGTTCGCGCGGCTCGTCGCGAATCGTCAGATCGTACGCTTCGATGCTTCGGAGCTTCGCTGCACTTCCGACGAGGCTGCGGCGATTCTCGGCGCCGATCTCGGCGCGCCCGACATGGCGCGCATTCAGAAGCAGAGCGACGGCTGGGTCGCTGCGCTCGTCCTGCTGCGCGAGCACTTGAATCGCAAGGGCGCGCCGCTCGACGAATCGTTCGCCGAGGGCAAGGACGCGATCTTCCAGTACTTCGCCGGCGAAATCTTCAACTCGGCGCGCCCCGAGAATCAGCGCGCGCTGATGCTGACCGCGATACCGCCGTCCTTTATCGAGGCGGAAGCGATCGCGCTCACCGGACGCGACGATGTCGGCCAGCTGCTCGAATATCTCTACCGCCGCCATCTCTTCATCGACCGCCGCCGCGGCTCACACACGAGCTTTCACTATCACGCGTTGTTCCGCGAATTCCTGCTCGACGCGGGACGCAAACGGCTCGCCGAGAACGAGCGGCGCGCGGCGACGAAGCGGGCGGCGGAGCTTCTCGCCGAAAGAGGGCAGGTGAGCGAGGCGCTGGCACTGTTCAAGGATGCGGGGGAGTGGGACGCGATGCGTACGCTCATCCGCGCCAACGCACTGGACTGGGTCCGTCAGGGGCGGGCGCAAGCCGTCTCCGACTGGATCGAAGCGCTGCCCGCGGAGTTGCGCGAGCGCGACACGTGGCTTACGTACTGGTACGGGCGAGCCTGGATCTTCGTCGATCCCAGGCGCGGTCGCCCGCCGCTCGAACGGGCGCATGCCGCGTTTCTTCAGGCAGGCGACTTGCGCGGGCAGGCCCTCGCGCTCAGCGCGATCGTCACCGGCTATTACTACGAATGGGCGAACTTCGCGCCGCTCGACCGCTGGCTGCCGGAGTTCGAGTCGCTGTTGGGCGGGCATGCAAGCGAGCTGGACTGCGAGAGCGAGCTCCGCGCCCAGGCCGCTTACCTGATCGCGCTTCTCTTCCGGACGCCCGACGATCCGCGACTTCCGCAGTGCGCGGAGCGGCTCGAGGCGCTTCTCGAAGGCGAATACGACGTGAACGTGCATGTAATGGCGGCGTCGACGTTGTTCAATTACTTGAACTGGACGACCAAGGGCGACTCGGGCGCCGCGCTCGTCGCGCGGATCCAGCCGATCGTCTCCCGCCCCGGTGTCACGCCGTTGATGCAGGTGTGGTGGCGCACGCACCTGTCGTTCTGGCACTACATCGCCGGACGCTACAGCGAATCCGCCGCGGTCGCCGCGGAAGCGCGCGCCATCGCCGAGCACTACGGCCTCGAGGCATATCTGTTCGAGATCGATCACGCAGAAGCCTCGGCCTTGATCAGCAAAGGCGAGTACGCGCAGGCCAAGGCGCTGCTCGCGGTCATGCAACCCCGGCTCGCGCGGAGCCGCCGCATGGATTGGGCTTACTTCTACATGCTGCGCTCGACGCTCGAGCAGCGGCTCGGTCACCCTGCGCAAGCGGAGCGCGACGGTCAGGAGGCGGTCGATCTTGCACAAGAGACCGGGCTGCCGACGATGCAGATCCCCCACTTCCTGGCGCGCCTCGCGCACGCGCAGATGGCCATGGGCAAGCGGACCGCGGGCCTGAAGACGCTGGACGAGGCGATTGCCGCGTCGTCCCCCGTCGATCGGATGCTTTTCGAGCGGCAGCGCGCCTTCCTCGAGACCGATTACGACATCGCAGATGGACAATTGGAGCGCGCCGCCAATCGGCTCGCCACGGCGCTGCGCGAATTTCGCGAGAACGGTCAGACGGTGTTTCTCAAGAACCGCCCCGACGTTGCGGCGCGTCTAGCGGCCTTTGCGCTCGAGCAGGGCATTGAGGCGGACTATGTCCGGGCATTGATCGAGCACAACGCGCTCGCGGCACCCCCCGAGGCCGGGGCCCACTGGCCGTTCCGTTTGCGCGTCCACGTCTTGAATCGCTTCGAGCTCGTCCACGACGGCGAGCCGATGCGCTTTGCCGGAAAGGCACAGCAGCGCCCGCTCGATCTCCTGAAGCTCACGATCGCGCTGGGCGGTCGCGACGTCGACACGTCGATGCTGATGACCGCGCTTTGGCCCGACGCCGACGGCGCCGCCGCGAAGGCATCGTTCGACACCACGCTCTTCCGACTGCGCAAGCTCGTCGACGTCGACAACGCGATCGTGCTCGCCGCGGGCAAGCTCTCGCTTTCCGGATCGCTCGTGTGGACGGACTTGTGGGCGCTCGATGCGACACTCGATGCAGCGCAGCGGGGCGCCGACACCGAAGGAAACGACGAGCGCATCGGCCAGGTCGCCCGCCGGTTGCTCGATGCGTATCCGGGGCCGCTCCTCGGCACCGAGGACGAGCCGTGGATCGTCAAGCCGCGTGACGCGCTTCGCGCGCGACTGGTACGCACGTTGATGCGGCTGGGCGAACGCGTGGAACGCGCGGGCGATTGGCCGACGGCGATCGATATCTACCGCCGCGGCCTCGAAGCGGACAATCTCACCGAGTCGTTGCATCGTGGCCTGATGCGCGCGCTGGCGGCGACGGGCGACCGGGCCGAGGCGATCAACGCGTATCGGCGCTGCCGCGAGCTGCTGTCGATCGTGCTCGGCATCAAGCCTTCGGCCGAGACCGAAGCGCTCCATCAGGGAATCGCCGCAGCCCGCAGCGAAACCAGCGGGTCGTAAATCGCTCGTCGGTTCCCAAGAGCCGCGGCTTATGCCGTGGCGATCGGCGGCGCGGGCCCCTGGCTTGAATTCCGACCTTGGTCGGTGCGCGCTCGCGGCGTTTCCTTCGCGTGAGCCTCGTGTAAGTCATCCGTAAGTCCGCGGCAACCGCGGCTTCGAGCGCTGGCGTCAATTAGTTCCCGCTTGGCGAATATTCGCGTCGCTTCGCGACCTCTACCGGGTCGGGTCTTTACAAACAACGACTTAGTGCCTGGCCGCAGCGGCGACGACCGCGCCGATCGGGTGCTTTGCTCCTTTTGCGGATCCGTGAGCGATTCGCAAGCGCGTCGTCATCACACTGCAAACCGTCACCGCCACGCACGCGAACCGCTCAGGCGGTGATCGACGAACTCCAACGGAGAAATGTGAATGAGCGACAACGAGAAGAACCTGAACCCGGCAACGTCGCGCGATGTGTCTGCCCGCCGCGACGACGCGCCGGTTAAGGCGCCGACGTCAGGTGTCGAGACCGATCGACGTCCGCTGTCGGCCGTCCAGGAACATGCACAGGGCCGCTCCCGCAACTCGCGCAAGAGGAAGAAACCCTTCGTCCTTTAATCCAAGAAAGCCGCTCCGTTTTCGCGGCGACAAAGCAAAGGAAAACGAAAGTGAAGACGACGCTCACCACCACCTCGAAAGCATTCTTGATCGTGCTGCAGAAGGCCGGACCGTATTTCCTGCTCGAGCTCCTCATGCCGGGCGGAACGCTGCTCGCGCTCCTGCTCTACGTGTATCAGAACCGGGCGAGCCTGCAGTCGGCACCTGCTCCAGTGCGTTTCATCGGTGAGGCGGTAGTGACGGTCGTCGACAACATCGAGAGCGCCGTGCTGCCGGACGACATCGCGTCGGTGTGGCGCGGTCGCGCCCGGGAACGCGACGGCCTCGAAGCGCTCGCGTTTGCACCCACGCCGTACTGAACGCCTGTTCCGTTTCATCGACCCAAGGAGAGAGCGACGATGGATCACGCCGCAACGTTTGGAAGAGGAAGGGCCGCCACCACCTCGTGGGCGCCGACCGCCACGACCTGGCTGCGCCTGTCGGTTGTCTATCTGATCATGGGCGTTGCACTCGGCATCGCGATGGGCGCGAGCGGCAATTTCTCGCTGCGCCCCGTCCACGCCCACCTGAATCTGCTTGGCTGGGCGACGATCGCCCTCGCCGGATTGATCTATAGCGTCTTTCCCGATGCCGCGGCGAGTCGCCTCGCGAAGCTGCACTTCTGGCTGCACAACCTCGCGCTGCCGGTGATGATGGCGTCGCTCGCCTGGCTCCTTCTGGGTCATCACGAGATTGTGCCAGTGCTCGCTGCCTCCGAATTCGTGGCGGCGGGCGGCGTGATCGTGTTCGCGTGCAATGTGTTCCTGAACGTCAAGTCGCGCGCGTCGCTATCGCACTCACGCTAGACACGCTTCGCCGCCGGCGCTTGGGTTCGACGGCGCCGGCGCTTGTTAGCAGGCCCGCTGCAGACGGGCTGCTCACGCAGGGGGAGTTCCATGACGCAAGACCAAAATGCGGTCGCCGCGAAGGTCGCGCTGTTCGCGCTGGCGACGTGGGCGATCGCCGAATCGGCGGTCTTCGCGGGCGCCGTGACGTACGACCACGACGCGTGGCTCGCGATCGCGACGGCGCTGGTGATGCTCGTCGCGGCGCTGGTGTCGAGCGTCGCGGGATTCGCGTTCTGCGCGCTCGCCGGCAGTGCGCTCGCCTGGCTCGGCACCGAGCCCGTGAAGGCGGTCGAGGCGATGGTGCTGTGCTCGATCGCGAATCAGCTCTACGCGGTGTGGGCAATCCGCGAAGCCATTCGCTGGAAGGCACTCCTGCCGATGCTCGCCGCAGGGACCGTGACGATCCCGTTCGGCGTGTGGCTGCTGCTGCACGTCGATGCCGCGTACTACGCCGCCGGGCTTGGTGTGTTCCTCATCGCCTATGCGAGCTACGTGCTGCTGCGCCGGACGACCCACGTCGTCCACGGTACCGTGTTCCGCGACGCGCTCGCCGGCGCGCTCGGCGGCATCACCGGCGGGCTCGCGGGCATTCCGGGCTCGGCCGTGACGATCTGGTGCGGGATGCGCGGCTGGGACAAGTTGAAGCAGCGCGCCGTCTATCAGCCGTACATCCTCACGATGCAGATCGTGACCATCCTCTGCCTGCGCTTCCAGTCGCCGATCCGCATGAACCTCGCGCACGACCTGCGCTTCGTGCCGTTCGCGGTACTGGGCGCGATGGGCGGCCTCGCCGTGTTTCGACGGCTGACCAACAACCAGTTCCAGCTCGCCGTGTCGGTATTGCTCGCGGTGTCGGGCGTGGGGCTGCTCGCGCGGATCGTCTGATGGACTGGGAAACCCGCTGTGGGGCCGGTGGGGCGCGTGATGGGTTCGTGTGCAATACAAGTCCGCGTTCAATTTGAGATCCGATCCACAGCCATGTAGGACAACCGCCTAGGCAATCGCGCGTTTGCGCCGATACCGATCGCCGCCGAGCGTCACTAGAGTGACATATGGCCCGCGCATTGCCGCGGCGACGTTCGCCATGTCGACATTGCCCTCCGCCCTCCGTTACGGCTCGATCGCGCTTGCGGCAATTGTGCTGCTCGCGTTCGGCATCGCGTTCTTTCCCTGGGATGTCATGCGCCCGGTTGCGGCGCACTACCTCGGCCGGCAATTTCATCGCGATGTCACGCTGAGCGCGTTGGATATCGATCTCGGCCGCACGACGCTCGTGCAGATGGACGATGTGACGCTCGCCAACGCGCCATGGTCCGCCGAGCCGCGCATGGCACACGTCGATCGGGTCGAGATGTCCTTCAGCTTGCCTTCCCTCATCACCGGTGAGCCCGATCTCGTCATGCTGCGTGCGCCTGATGTGTTGCTCGAGAAGAGTGACGACGGTCAGGTCAACTGGCACTTTGACGACTCTGCGAAACCGCTGGCCATCGGACGGATTGATGTCGACCGCGGGACGATCCGTTACCGCGATCCGAAGGTTCGCGCCGACATCGCGGGCACCGTCGAGACCGAAAGCGCGAACGACGATACGTCGTCACTGCACGTTACCGCCCGCGGCAAGCTCAAGGGCGAAGCATTCGAGCTGGACGCGCGCGGAAGCGGGCTCGTCGCGGTGCGACGGGAGGCAGCTCCGTACGCGCTCGTCGTGAAGCTGCGCGCCGGCGGAACGACCGTCGACTTCGACGGCACCGTCGTGCCCGAAGACCCCGAGAACCTGCGCGGGACGCTCGCGCTCAAGGGGCCCGACCTCTCGTTCCTCTATCCGATCGTTCCCGCGCCACTGCCGTGGACACCGCCGTACCGGCTCAGAGGCGAGCTTTCGCACGGCAACAAGCTGTGGACGGTTCGCGGGCTCAAGGGCGTCGTCGGCGACAGCGACCTCGCGGGCGACGTTCGGATCGACACGTCCAGGCCGCGCGCGATGACGACCGCCGAACTCACTTCGGCGCGCTTCGACTACCAGGACCTGGGCGGCTTCATCGGCTTGCCGCCCGGCGAGCGCAGCGGCGGCGCGCACACCGCCGCACAACGGAAGGAAGAGCAGCACCGAGCCGAATCACCGCGCGCGCTGCCCGACAAGTCATTCGACCTCACCAAGCTGCGCGACGTCGACGCCGACGTGAAGTTTCGCGGCACGGCCGTGAAATTCGGCGCTGTGCCGATCGACAACCTGGTGGCACACCTCACGCTGCTCGACGGCGTGCTGCGTTTCAAGCCGCTCGATTTCGGAATCGCCGACGGACACGTGGTGAGTAACGTGATCCTCGACGCGACGCAGCCGACGGCGACGGTCGACGGCGAGATCAACGCGCGCAGGGTGGAGCTCAAGCAAATCTTTCCTGCGCTCGCTTCGCCGCAGGGCACCGCGGGCCGCTTCAACGGACACGCGAAGTTCAAGACCAAGGGCAACAGCATCGCGGAGATGTTTGCAGCGGCCAGCGGTGTGGCGGCGATCTCGATGCAGGGCGGACAGGCGAGCACGCTCGCGCTCGTCCTCACCGACATGGATCTTGCACGCGCGGTTCCGCTGCTGCTCAAGGGCGATGAGACCGCGGACATTCGTTGCGCGATTGCCGCCATGCATGTGAATGAAGGCGTGCTCACGCCCGACCTCTTCGTGATCGACTCGTCCGAAGAGCTGATCACCGGCGAAGGCAGCGTCGACTTTCGAACCGAGCGCTACGACCTGCGATTGAAAGGGGACTCGAGGAAGCCGAGCCTCGTCGCGCTGCGCGGTCCGATCGTCATCGGCGGCACGTTCAAGGCGCCGAGTGTCGGGCCCGCGGTCGGGCCGATCGTGGCACGCGTCGGCGCGGCAGCCGGCCTGGGTGCGGTGGCGCCGCCGCTCGCGCTGCTCCCTCTGGTCGATCTCGGCGACGCGCCGGACATCGAGTGCCGCACGATGAACGAGCAGACGCGCGCGCTAACCGGCACGACTGAGCGCATCACGCGCGCGCCCGAGAAAGGAAAGACGTCCGCGCCGAATACCGCTCAATCGGCGGCGAAAGCGGCCGGCAGCGGCAGGGGTGCGTCGAACGCCGTTTCCGAATCGGCGACGAAGGCGGGCAGCGAGGGCACACCGAGCGCATCCAACCGGCCTCGCCCGCCGTCCTAAAGCCCGAGGTATCCGCGATGACCCAGCCGTATCGCCACTGGACCGTCAAGCCGCACGGGACGCTCAAGCAGCTCGACGAAAACATGCTGACCGTCGAAGGCAAGGTGCGGATGCCGCTTGGCAGCTTTCCGCGGCGCATGACGGTGATCCGGCTTCGCGATCGGCGACTCGTCATCTGGAGCGCGATTGCGCTCGACGATTACCAGATGATGCGTCTCGACGCTTTCGGCCGCGCGGCGTTTCTCGTTGTGCCCAACGATCATCACCGCCTCGACGCGCGGGCCTGGAAGGAACGCTACCCGCATCTGAGGGTCGTCGCACCGGCAGGGGCGCGCGCCAGGATCGAACAGGTCGTTCCCGTGGACACGACCTCGCCGGATTTCGGCGACAACTCGGTCCACTTCATGGTCGTTCCGGGAACGCTGCAGCGCGAGGCGGCGCTGGTGGTGCGCAATGCGAGCGGCACGACGCTGGTGCTGAACGACGTCATCGGCAATCTGCGAACGACGCGCAGCCTCACGGGATGGCTGCTGCGGCTCGCCGGCTTCGCCGGCCGGTCGGCGCAGATCCCGCGCGTGGTCAAGCTGAAAATGGTGGAGGACGAACAGTCTTTGCGCGAGCAGCTCCTGCGCTGGGCCGAGACGAAGTCGCTGAAGCGGATCCTCGTGTCGCACGGTGACCCCATCGAAGCGAACCCGCGGCAGACGCTGCGCGAGCTCGCGGGGTCGTTGACGTAAGGACGTCGCGCGGGCTTCCCGCGCGGCGCCCCGACCGCGAGATCGACAGGAGATTGGGCGCGCTACACTTCCAGCAGCCGCGCCTCTTCCTCCGTCATCATCTTGACCTTGCGCGGGTCGGGCATCAGGATCGCAGCGACGAGCGCGATGCCGCACATCAGCGTCACGTACCAGAAGAACGTCGACTCCATGCCGATGGACTTGAACCACAGTGCGACGTACTCGGCGCTGCCGCCGAACGCTGCGTTGGCGAGCGCGTAGGAGAGGCCAACTCCGAGCGCGCGCACGTGCATGGGGAACAGCTCCGCCTTCACGAGCCCGCTGATCGACGTGTAGAAGCTGATCCCCGCGAGGGCAAGGATGATCAAGCCGAACGCCGTGTATTCGCTCGACACATGGGACAGTGCGGTCAGGATAGGGACGGTAGCGAGCACCGTGAAGACGCCGAAGCACAGCATCGAATTGCGGCGTCCGATCTTGTCGGAGAGCGCGCCGAAGACCGGCTGCATCAGCATGTAGCAGAACAGAACCACCGTCATCAGCCGGCTCGCATCCTTGGCGGTCATGCCGGCGGTGTTCACGAGGTACTTCTGCATGTACGTCGTGAAGGTGTAGAAGATGAGCGAGCCGCCGGCCGTGAATCCGAGCACGGTCAGGAAGGCGCGCGGGTATTGGAGCACGCCCTTGATCGTGCCCGCATCTTTCTGCTTCCGCACGGCTTCATTGGTGGTTTCCGCGAGCGAGCGCCGCAGGAAGAACGCGACGACTGCCGCCACCGCGCCGATGAAAAACGGAATCCGCCAACCCCAGGCCTTGATCTCCGGCTCGGTCAGGAACTGCTGGATGATGACCAGCACCAGCACGGCGAGGAGCTGGCCGCCGATCAGCGTCACGTACTGGAAGGACGCGAAGAAGCCTCGATGCTCGTAGAGCGCGACCTCGCTCATGTACGTGGCACTCGTGCCGTACTCGCCGCCAACCGACAATCCCTGCAGCAGGCGCGCAAAGAGCAGCAGCGCGGGTGCCGCGATACCGATCGTCGCGTGCGTCGGCAGCACGGCGACGAGCAGCGAGCCCGCACACATCATGATCACCGCGACCATCATCGAAAAGCGGCGGCCGCGCCGATCCGCCAGCGTCCCGAAGACCCAGCTGCCGATCGGCCGCATCAGAAAACCAGCGGCGAACACACCGGCGGCACTCAGCAATTGCGTCGTCTGGTTGCCGGCAGGAAAAAATTCCGACGCGAAGTAGAGCGCGGTGAACGAGTAGACGTAGAAGTCATACCATTCGACGAGATTACCCGACGAGCCGCCGACAATCGCCCAGACGCGGCGCCTGGCCTCGGTTGCGCCCATCCCGTGGCGCGAGGGCGGAATGGAGTTGGCGGTGGTGGCGACACTCATGTCATCCCTCCTTACGGCGCGAGATTGAGTCGCGGTAAGGACGCGGTGGCGACAGCCTCGAACGGATGCCCCCGCGCACTGCAGGCATTGTAGCCCCGCCTTGGCGAACCGTCGTCACAAGAACCCCGTGAGCGTCTTTCGATTGTCAGCCGGCGAGCGTAACGTATGCCACCTGATATTCCGGCACGCGCGTTCGTTCCCGTCTTTCGACCGGCAATGATGCGGCCGACAATCGTTGCTTCGCTCATCAACGGAGTTTCACTCGTGCAAAAGATCACGCCGTTTCTGTGGTTCGACAAGGAGGCCGGAGAGGCCGCGAATTTCTATGTCTCGATCTTCAAGGACGGCAAGATCCTGAACGTCAGCCGTTACGGCGACGCGGGCCCGGGTCAAAAGGGACAGGTGATGGTCGTGAAGTTCGAGCTCATGGGCCAGACCTTCATGGCGCTCAACGGCGGGCCGCTCTTCAAGTTCACGGAAGCCATCTCGTTCATGGTCGACTGCCAATCGCAGGAGGAAGTCGACTACTACTGGGACAAGCTGCTCTCGGGCGGCGGGAAGCCCAGCCAGTGCGGCTGGCTCAAGGACAAGTACGGCCTCTCGTGGCAGATCGTGCCGACGATCCTCGGCGAGCTGATGAGCGACAAGGACCCGGCGAAGTCGAGGCGCGTGATGGAAGCGATGCTCAAGATGGTGAAGATGGACGTCGCGGCGCTGAAGCGCGCCTACGAAGGGCACGGCGCGTGACGGTCGCGGAAGCAGATCCTTCTTGAAAGGCGGCGGGCTATGAACGATGCGAATCCTTCCGACGCAGTACTGCAGGTCCGCAACATGCTGATGGGTTTTGTCCTCACCCGCACGTTGCAGGTCGCGGCGGAGCTGGGCGTGGCCGACGCGCTGGCCAAGGGACCGAAGGATCGCAGCACACTGGCGCGAGAAGTCGGCGCTGACGCGACCACGCTGCATCGTCTCATTCGGGCCTGCGCGAGTTACGGCGTGTTCGAGGAACTGCCTGACGGCCGCTACGCGAACACGCCGACCTCCGAATGCCTGCGCAGCGACGTGCCGCTCTCGCTGCGCCCGATGGCGCGCATGTACAGCGACCTCCCCGTGTGGCAGGCGTGGGCCGGGATGGAAGCGAGCGTGCGTTCCGGCAAGCCGAGCTTCAAAGAGGTGCACGGGGTGACGATCTTTGAGTTCTTCGCGGCCCATCCCGAATCGGCGCGGCGCTTCGACGATGCGATGACCGCGTCGTCGCGACTGCTGAATCAGGCCGTCGTCGAGGCCTACGACTGGAAGCAATTTGGCAGCATCGTCGATGTCGCAGGGGGCGCGGGTGCCTCACTCGCCGCGATCCTGAAGGCGAATCCACACATGCAGGGCGTGCTCTTCGATCTGCCGCACGTCATCGAACGCGGCCGAGCGTTTCTGGCGGAGCAGGGCTTGGCAGCAAGGTGTCGCACCGAGGTCGGGAGCTTCTTCGATGCGATCCCGCCGGGCGCCGATTGCTACTTCATGAAGCACATCATCCACGACTGGGACGACGACGATTGCGTGCGCATACTGCAAAGCTGCAGGAAGGCGATGCCCGACCACGCCAGGCTTCTGGTGTGCGAGAAGGTCGTTCCGCCCGGCAACGGGCCAAGCTATTCGAAGACCATGGATCTCATCATGCTCGTCATGACCGACGGCGGCCGCGAGCGCACCGAGCAGGAATATCGGGAGCTGTTCGCTCGCGCCGACCTCAAGCTGCGACGCGTCCTGCCGATGCCGGCCGACAACAGCATTCTCGAGGTGACGAAGTAACAATCGACTTCAAAGGGATCTCGAAGGGGATTCGACAGCGTTCAGTAAGCCAATCGAAAGCCGCGTCACCTATTGTGGCGCGATCTGAAGCAGGGGATAGAAGATCGCGCCCACAGCAACAAAGCTTCCTGCTAGTTCACCCACATCGCGCCGTCAGAAAAACGATTGCGTTGCGATGTGGCGCATTTCGCGCGCGAGACACTCCCTCTGATGTGAGCGGTCGTTCAGGGATGGCGGGGATTCCTATGTCTTGGCCACGGCTTCGGCAATTCGCGTTTCCACGCGCATTGGCACACGGCACGGCCCGGAAGCAGTACTCCTTGTGCACGCTTACCTGCAACGACGAGAAATAGGTTATCCGCAGAAGATGCGAGGCGTCTCTCGAAGCCTCGCAGAATCAGGGCAAGGGGGTCACGATGCGCTGCCACGACTCGACTACGACTAAGTCCGCGACGCAATTCTTTGCAGTCGCGCTGATCGTCTTGCTGACCTGCGCGTCCACCCAGGTTTCGGCGCTTACCGTGACCGAGTTTCCGGTGCTCACGCCGAGCAGCACTCCGCAAGGCATTACGGTCGGCTCCGACGGAAACCTGTGGTTCACCGAAGAGTCCGGCCCCAACATAGGACGCATCACGACCGCTGGAACGGTCACTGAATTTGCGGCAGGTACGCGCCCCTTTTACATTGTCTCCGGTCCCGATAACAACTTGTGGTTTACCGACTTCGCCCCCGCGGGGCACATCGGGCGCATGACGACGGCGGGCGTGCTCACCGGGTTTTTTCCGACACTGAGCGGAAGCAGCAATCCGGTCGGGATTGCGGTGGGCCCGGATAACAACCTGTGGTTTACCGAAGACGGAACCGCAAACAACATCGGCATGATCACCACTGCCGGCGTCATGACTGAATTCCCGATACCGACGCCGAGCGCCGGGCCGTGGGGCATCGCGGCGGGGTCGGATGGCAACCTTTGGTTTTGCGAGAACCTGACACAAAAGGTGGGCCGGATCACCACCGCGGGCATGATCATGGAGTTTCCGTTTCCGGCGTCGACGAGCCTTTCGACCTGCGGCTTGATCACGTCCGGCCCGGACGGGAACCTTTGGTTCCTTCGCACCTACGTGGCCGGCCCGCTTTCTGGTTCAAGCAGCATCGAGCGCGTTACCACCGCGGGCGTATTCACGGAGTTCCCGGTGTCGATCAGCCCGAACTCGATCGGAACCGGTCCCGACGGCAACCTCTGGTTCACAGGTATTGGTGGGAACGTCATTGGCCAAATCACGACGGCCGGCGTCGTCACGATGTTCGCCGTACCGCCTCCAGGACAGGGTGCCAACGGCGGCATCGTCACCGGTCCCGACAACAATCTTTGGTACACGGAATCGACCGGGAACAAGATCGCCCGCGCCGCGCTCAGCGCCACCCTGCCGCCGACGATCGCAAAGGCGTTCGGTGCGGCGAGCATTCCGGTCGGCGGCGCGACCTCGCTGACCTTCACGATTACCAATCCCAACGCCGCCACGACATTGACGGGGATCGGCTTCACCGACTCGCTGCCGGCGGGCCTCGTGGTCTCGACGCCGAATGGCCTCACCGGTAGCTGCGGTGGCGGAGCGATCACGGCGACCGCGGGCTCGGGCACCATCAGCCTCACGACGGCGTCCCTCGCAGGGAGCGCCTCGTGCACGTTCAGCGTGAACGTCACGGGGACGAGCGCGGGAGTCAAGGTCAACACGACCAGTGCGGTGACGTCGGTCGAGGGCGGGAACGGCCTGACCGCCTCGGCAAGCATTACTGTTGCTGCGGTCCTGCCGCCCACGATCGCGAAGGCGTTCGGTGCGGCGAGCATTCCGGTCGGCAGCGTCACCTCGCTGACCTTCACGATCACCAATCCCAACGCCGCTGCAACCTTGACGGGAATCGGCTTCACCGACACGCTGCCGGCGGGTCTCGTGGTAGCGACGCCGAATGGCCTCACCGGAAGTTGTGGTGGCGGAACGATCACCGCGACCGCGGGCTCGGGCACCATCAGCCTCACGACCGCGTCCCTCGCGGGGAGCGCCTCGTGCACGTTCAGCGTCAACGTCACGGGGACGACCGTCGGCGTGAAGGTCAACACGACCACCGCGGTCACGTCCGTAGAAGGCGGTCCCGGCGGGCCGGCCTCCGCGACGGTCACCGTCGCTGCGGTCCTGCCGCCCACGATCGCGAAAAGCTTCGGTGGGGGAACGGTCGCACTGAATGCGACGACTTCGCTCAGCTTCACGATCGCCAATCCCAACGCCGCCAGCGCTCTGACGGGAATCGGCTTCACCGACACGCTCCCGGCGGGCCTCGTGATCGCGACGCCGAACGGACTCACCGGCAGTTGCGGCGGCGGAGTGATCACGGCGACCGCCGGCTCGGGAAGCGTCAGCCTCACGAGCGCAACCCTCGCTGGAAGCGCCTCGTGCACGTTCAGTGTGAACGTCACCGGGACGAACGCCGGCACGAAGATCAACACGACCGGCGCGGTGACGTCGGTCGAGGGCGGGACCGGCGGGACGGCCTCGGCAAGCATCGTAGTCGTTGGAGCCGCGCCGGTGGCGGCTACGATTCCGACGCTGCAAGATTGGGCGTTGGTCGCGCTCGGCTTGATCCTCGTGGCGGCAGCCGGCGTTTCGTTGCGCTCGCGGCGGAGAGCATAGGAAGGAAGGCGCACGGACTGCGCCGGTGTGAGGTTTCTCAGCGCGGGCGGGTAGGTGACCCCGCCCGCGTCGGGCCAGGCGCCCTCGAAGACCATGGCGCCCGTGATGCCGGCGATGATCGACGGCGGCTGCGAGCCCACCGAGCATGGGTGTCGAGACCTCTTCATCCGCGCCGGCCTGTGTCGCGCCGACGCAAGCCGGCGACAACATCCTCGAGTCACCACGAAAATAGGCTCGTCGACCGCATGGCATGATTCGCGTCGCGGGGATCCCGCGCCCGAGCCGAGTCTGCCAACGTGCCCCCGGACGACAACACGCCCACGATCGCGGCGAGCTACGCCACGATCGCGTACGACGCGCGGCCGAACCCGGTCTCGCATCCGGATCATCTCGCCGCGATTGCGCGCATGTTCGGGCTCGACGTGCCCGGCGTCGATCGTGCACGCGTGCTCGAAGTGGGCTGCAGCGACGGCGCCAATCTGCTGCCCGTCGCCGCGACGTTGCGGGACGTGCATTGCGTCGGCTGTGATCTCGCGCCGAATGCGATCGAGCTCGCGCGCGAAACGACTACGGCACTCGGGCTTCGCAATGTCGAGTGGCTGGCGTGTGACCTGCGCGAGCTGCCGCCGGATCCACAACCCTTCGATTACATTGTCGCCCACGGTGTGTACTCGTGGGTGCCGGCGCCGGTACGCGACGCGCTGTTCGACCTTGCCGCACGCACGCTCGCGCCGAAAGGCGTACTGTTCCTGAGCTACAACGTCTATCCCGGCGGCCATACCCGCCGCGCAGTGTCGGAGATGATGCTGCAGCACACGGCGAGCCTGCCGACGCTGCCCGAGAAGCTGGCCGCGGCACGCCAGCTCGCTGCATTGTTGTCGGACGCTGGCGCCATGCATCGCGCGGCCGACGCGGGGATACGGGCGGAGTTGCAGCAGATCGGGAAGGCCACCGACAGCGAGCTCGCGCACGACGCGATGGCCGTGCCGAACGACTACTTCTATTTCCGCGAAGTCGCGGAGCATGCAAGGCACCACGGGCTTGCCTATCTCGCGGAGGCCGCGCCGCAGATGATGAGCGGCGTGGGCCTCTCGCCGAACATGCGTGCCTATCTCGCGCGCCTCGGTCACGTCGCGCGCGAGCAGTACATCGACTACGCGCGCTTGCGGCGCTTTCGCCAGTCGCTTTTCTGCCGCGCCGATGCGCCGTCCGACTCTGGGTTGAAGCCGTCGCGGATGAACGGCCTCCATGCGACCGCGTCGATGGCGCTCCTCGATGCCGCGCGCGAAGGACGTTTGCCCGGAGAGCAGGATGCGCGCGCGATCCCACAGCGAAACCTCCTCGAGCGGCTCATTGCTGCGGAGCCCGGAACCGTGCCCGTCGAAGCGCTGATGGCGAGCGCCGGGGGCGCACGTGCCGATTCCGCGTCACAGACGAACGCCGAAGCAATGATCCTCGAAGCCTGGATGTCGGGCTTCATGCAATTCCGCACGGTGCCGTTGCCGGTCGCGAAAATCGCGGGCGCGCGTCCCGAAGCGTTCGCGCTTGCGCGCCTGCAGGCGAAGACGCGCGAAGGCGTCACCAACCTCCGTCACGAAACGATCCGGCTCCCCGATCCGTTCGCGCGCACGTTGCTGGCACTGCTCGACGGCACGCGCGACCGCAGTCAAATCGTCCGCACGCTCGCCTCGGGCAGCAGTCCCGCTGAGACCGCATCCATCGCGCGGCGGGTTGACGACACGTTGGCCTCGCTCGCGCAGTTTGGATTGATGATGCGGTGATCGGGATCGGCGTGCGAAAACACCATGTCAGGGACCGTCGGTTAGTCTCCTACCCGCGCAAGGCGGGGAGAGGGGTTTTCGAGACGTGCGCCCCACCCGAGCCACGAGGGCCCGACGATGCAGAACCGCGTGGACAAGCGCGCGTCGTTGAATTATAACGACGAGCCCTCTCGGCACGAGGCAAGAGATCATGGCCGACACCCGCAAAGTCATCATCACCTGCGCCATCACCGGCTCGATCCACACGCCGTCGATGTCGCCGCATCTGCCGGTTACGCCGAAGGAGATCGCGGATGCGGCGGTCGCGGCGGCCGAAGCCGGTGCCGCGATCGTGCATCTGCATGCGCGCGATCCGGTCGACGGCCATCCGACGCAGGATCCGAAGTACTTCCGCGAATTCGCCACGGACATCAAGCGCCGCAGCGACGTCGTCATCAACTTCACGACCGGCGGCGCGGCGACGATGACGATCGAGGAACGCCTGCAGCCCGCGCTGCAGTTGAAGCCCGAGGTCGCCTCGCTCAACATGGGCTCGATGAATTTCGGGCTCTTTCCGATGCTCAAGCGCTTCACGACGTTCAAATACGCGTGGGAGCGCGATTACCTTCAAAGCTCGGATGCGCGGATCTTCCGCAACACGTTCAAGGACATTGAATTCATCCTGACCTCGTGCGCGGGCAATGACACGCGCTTCGAGATCGAGTGCTACGACATCGGGCACCTGTACACGGCGCACCACTTCTTCGAGCGCGGCATCGTCAAACCACCGCTTTTCATCCAGAGCGTGTTCGGCATCCTGGGCGGTATCGGTTCGCATCCGGATGACGTCGCGCACATGAAGCGCACGGCCGATCGCCTGTTCGGAGATCGATATCGCTGGAGCGTCCTCGGCGCGGGGCGCAATCAGCTGCCGATCGCCGCCATGTCCGCTGCGATGGGCGGGAACGTGCGCGTCGGCCTCGAGGATAGCCTGTGGCTCGGTCCCGGCAAGCTCGCGGAATCGAACGCCGCGCAGGTGCGCGCGGTGCGTCAGATCATCGAGGGCTTGGGACTGGAAATCGCGAGCCCGGACGAGGCGCGAGCCATTCTCGCGTTGAAGGGTGGGGAGAAGGTCGGGTTTTGAGGGCTTCCCGACCATCGCAGCGACACCCCCGAGCTAGAGATCCCCAGTCAGCGAAAGATTCGAGATTGCTGGTCGTCGCCCTGACAACCACAAGCCAGCGATCCCGGGTCGAGTAGCGCATACACGATGCGCTAGAACGGAATCGGGCATCGGTCCCCCGCGCGAATATTCGCGATCGACGCGCTCGAATGCTACGGCGACCCGGATGCGATTTACCTGCACGCTACGACCCTGTGTGGCAAAGATTGCAGCACGTTGCGGTACCGGGAGTTGAACATGGCACACCACGAAACGCGCGAGATCGCAACCTATTTGCGGGACGGTTCGCTCTGGGTCGGTCACGTTGTCACCGGTGACCTCGAACTCGACTTCGGTGATGATCGTTTCGATGCGGCGTACGGCCTGGCCAGTTTCGTGAGAGCCCGGCCGACGAGCCCGTCAAAAGAAGCTCGCTCGCAGATACAAACCGGCAGCCGACCCGCTGCCCCGATAGCGGGTGGCCAGACCGAAGGTGCTGCGAAGCTGGATCCGGCGGTCGCGCGACTGAAACGCGCTGCCTGAATTCCGCCGGCTGACGCGGTGGCCGGCGATCCCTCGGCGTCCCGGAGCAAGCTCCGAGCGGCGTTGGCCGAGCGGCTCGTCGAAGTTGCAGGCGGTCCCTGATCGACCAACCTTCGCTCGCGTGGCGACCGACGTCCGCCGCTGACGGCCTCCGGGTTACTCGCTCCCTGCCTTGATCCAATGGACGGCCTGCACGCGGGCGATGAGTTCCGCTTTGCCGGACGCATCGACGCGGAAGACGGATGCTTCGCCTTCCATCGAGGGCGTGTCCGCCACGGAGCTGCGCAAGCGGTTCTTCGGAGCGCTCGGCGACAAGAGCTGACCGAAAGCGTTCGGGCGGAGACCCCTTAAAATGGTACCCAACCGCTGGTGCCGCCACCCCATCGCCTGCGTGGTTTGAGTTATGCGATTGGTGGCGAGTGGTTCGCCATCCCCGGTGGCGAGGCCGGACCGGCTCACTCAGACCGCCAGGAACAACATGCGCTTCGTACTGTTTTTCATCGCGAGCCTGTGCGCCACGTGCGCTCACGGGCAAGCACTCACGCCGTACCCGAGTTCCAAGATCACGGCTGCGCAGTGGCAAGCCTACTTTGAAGAAGTCTCGAGTAAACATGCCGCGGATCGCCGCGAGTTTCCAAACGAGCACCTCGTGGTATTCGAAGACCAAAACACTCATACGATCTACGCATTCACCGCGCCTGGCCACCCGGCCCACCCCGCCTGGGTGACGCGGGTACCGGTTCAGGACAGCAAAGGCCTGCACATTCGGGAAGTCGGCTATTTCGCGGGCGATGAAGCGCCATTTGCTGCGCTCTTTCAGGAATATGTGAAGATCGACGAGATGGCGGCCCAACAGTTGAAAGCCGGAAACCCCCAATCGAAGTGAACAAGCGGTGATGTGTCCGCATCAGCCGCCGTCGGCCATGCCGAACGGTCCTGTTTTCTCGTAGATCATTTTGACGCGGAGGAACTTGGTGCGCGTTTCCTCGTCAGGACCTCGAGCTCTGGCTCCTGCTCCGCGATGCGTTGTGAGATCAACTCATCGTCTCCGGCACCCGAGAACGCAGCGGCCTGCTCGACCAGCTGCCGCAGGTGTTCCCATACGGTCAAAATGTGTCGATGCGGATCTTTGCCCGTTGCGCTCGCTGGAGTCTGTTACGAAACGAGTACCGTCTTTCGAAAAAGCACAACGTGCCGGAAAATGAGGTCAATGTAAGCTGGATGCAATGAGCTTGATCGTTCCTGGAAACTCGGCGAGCGCGCGACCGCCCCAACCGGCGCCGGATCGGTGCGTCGTGTTGCGCGACGGGCGGCGCATCGCCATCGCCGAGTTCGGAACGCCGGCCGGGACGCCGGTGCTTTACTTCCATGGCTTCCCTGCATCGCGACTCGAGGCGCAGCTCGTGCATCGCGCGGCCGTCGATCAGCGCGTTCGCATCCTAGCGCTCGACCGGCCCGGCTTCGGTTGCTCGGACTTCCAACCGCGAACACTCGCGCAGTGGCCCGACGACGTCGTCGAGGTTGCCGACGCCTTGCACGTCGAACGATTTGCCGTTCTCGGCGTGTCGGGCGGCGCACCGTTCACGCTTGCGTGCGCAGCGGCACTGGGGTCGCGGATCAGCGCACTTGCCATCATCGCGGGTTTGGGCATGACCAGTGTGACCGAGGACCTTGCGCGCTTCGACGTGATTGCGCGTTGGTCGTTCCAGCTGGCACGCTCCGCGCCGGCGCTGTCGCGAACTGTCAATCGTGCGCTGGGCGTCGTACTGCGCTGGCGTCCGGAGCTGCTCGACACCCTGCTCGGGGCGGGCGACTCGCCGCCCGATCGCGAGGTGTTAGCGGACCCGCAGATCGCGGCGGCGCTCGCGGCTGCGTCGCGCGAAGCGCTGCGTGCGGGGAGCGAAGGGGCGTCGCACGAGCTCGGCCTTCTCGCACGGCCGTGGGACTTCGATGTGGCGTCAATTCGCGTCCCCTGCCACCTTTGGCACGGCGAACGTGATTGCACCGTCCCCATCGAGATGACCCGTCGACTGGCGGCGCTTATCCCCGGTTGCGGCGCGACATTTCTCGCCGACGAAGGCCACTTCTCGCTACCCGTGCGCCACGCGGAACGGGTGCTGCGAACACTGCTGCAACACGCGCAGTCGGCGCCACATCGGCCAGCTTCGAATTAAACGCGGTTCGGCTTCGACGTCGGCGAACTGAGCTCACCGCGCTTTTTCGTCAGCATTTCGAGCTCCGCCTCCTGCTCCGCAATGCGTTGTGAGGTCAATTCGTCGTCCTCGGCACCCGAGAACGCGGCGGCCTGCTCGACCAGCTGCCGCAGGTTTTCCCGTACGATCGAGATGCGTGCATCGATTTCGTGGATGCTCCGTGGAATGTCGGGCATGGTTCAACCTCCAAATGCCGTCGGTAAAGAAAGAGGGTCGGAAGGAGAGCGACGCGACCGCATTCGAGTCGCATTCAATGCTTCGCCAAGCCCGTGTCGGGCGCCGCAGGACCCTTGCCCTCGTTCGGCGTTGCGAATCTCGACGCCGCGATCTGCAGCACCAGCACGGCGAGTGACAGCACGAGGATCGCACCGGTGGCATAGAGCACGTTTGGAATCGGAAGGTCCTTGATGTCCACGGCGATGAAGCGCGTCATCGCGGTGATGGCGATATAGAGCAGGAACAGCACCGGCAGGCGGTCGGTCTTGAAGTAGATTCCCACCATCGTCCCGAGCTCGAGATAGATGAAGAGCAGCAGGATGTCGTCCAGCCGAGCGCGGCCGGCCTGAATCATGCCGAGGTAATCGTGCACGGCCGTCCAGACGATGGTTGCGCCGATCACGAACAAGGCGGCAAGCTGGAAACCGACTACCAGCCCATTCCCGATCCGATCGAGTGTGTCCTTGACGCCTGGCATGGTCACTCACTCCTTTTGTGCCCGGTGGGGGTTTCCATTGTAGCGATCTCAGTTGCGATCCTGCGCCAGTGACGAGCCTTCCGGTCATCCTGAGCGACGTCAAGCGAGTCGAAGCTCTTGTTGCAGGCGATGATGCTTCGCGTCGCCTTAGGATGACGCAGCTAACGTGTCATCGGCATGGAGCTCAACGCGGCCTCGGCTCGCTCGCGATGATCGAGCGGCAGCGCCGTACGACCGAGAACCTTAGCAACGCCTCGCTGCCCGTCAGCGATGGCGAGGATAACCGATCACGTGGAGCGTGAGCCATACCGATGCCAGCAGGAGTGGCACGATCGCGACCCACGCTAGCGCCGGAGGCGGTCTCAGGATTATCGCGACGACGACCGGCAGCATCGCGACCAGCAGGGCGATGATCGAAGTGACGAAGCATCGCGAACAACCTCCGAACCGGTGCCGGTCCGCCGCTGGCGGCGGACCGGGTCGTGGCGTGTCATGCGCGGCGGCTTGAGCCGCTGGCGCCGTGGATTGAGCCGCCTGCGCGGACTTGCCGCAGTTCGTACAGGGCATGGGCTATCAATCGTGATCCATGCAGCCGATCGCGCCGTAGATGAGCGTGGTGATCGCCAGCAGGATGCCGAACCACGCGAAGTCGATGAACGCGGCGTCCGCGCACGCGATCTGACTGATCGCACCCAGAATCAACATCAGCACGAACGACAATGTGACGATGGTCGACAGCACCATCATGAGCGTTCCCAGCATGCTGCATGCATTCGGATTGTTCGGCAGGCAGAAGATGAGCCATAGGATCCACGAAATCAATCCGGCGACCAGCAGGACGAGACAGATGGACACCATCGTGATTTCGAAAGGCAGGAGCGCCGCGATGAGTTCTGACAGCGTGCCGCCGGAAAGGAACGTCGTGATCGCGGCGATGGCGGTTGCGCTGAGGACGAAGCACACCGTGATGAAGACCACGATCGCGGTCACCACGAACAGGCCGATGTTGAACCAGTTCCAGATGCAGCACGGATCGCAGACGGCGGATCCTCGGCAGCGTCGAGTCTCTTCCAGCGCCGGGCAGGCGCGCCCGCCGTTCTGCGGCTGTGTGACGACCTGTCGTGTGCGCCGCTGTACGTTGTCGACGCACGGGCCCCAGTTCGAAAACGCCGAAACCTGGCAATCCACGGCGACAGGCGGACAGCTGCGCGTTTCCGTGAGCGCGGGGCAGGGAGCGCCGCCGTTCCGGGGTTGCGTCACCACGCTGCGCGTGCGCGTCTGCTGACCATTGATGCAGGGCCCGAAGTCCGACCACTCGGAAACCTGGCAGTCGACGGGCGCATTCGGATCGCCCCCGGCGTCGCCGCCGCACGAGAACGTCGCCGAGGCGGTCCCGACGCAGCCCTGCGCGTCGCGCACCAGCGCGGTGAACGTGAAATTCACCGCCGAGGCGACCGAATAATCGACGGTGACGGTCAGCGGATTCGACGTGACGTTGTTTCCCTGTGCGTCCTGCAGGACCGTGGGGCCGCTCGCCACCGAACTCGATTCGGTCCAGCTGACGACGGTGAGGCTGCTCCCGGACGGCCCGACGACACGGAGGTTGTAATCGCCGCTGTCCGCGACTTCGCAGGTCGGATTCGACGTGCGGAGGGGCCGTCCGTTTGACCGCGTAATTTCGATCGTCACCTGCACGGTGCAATCGGTGCCGCAGCCGATGGAGACTCGCTTCGTCTTGGCGCAGCCGCTGCCGTCGCTACAGGTCGCGGTGATCGTGGTGTTGCGATCGCAATGAAATGCTTTGAGATCGGTGCTGACGCCCGGCGCACCAGAATTGAAAACCGCCGTCCACTGGCCGTTGCTGACCGTCGCGTCGGTGCTGACCGGCGCGCCGGTTCCGGGAGGTACCGCCACGACGTGCACGGAACTGCATCCGCTCGCGGTTCCCACGACGGTGAGCTGATCCAGACCCGAAGTGCCGCCTGCTGAAGGGACGGCGGTCGCGGTCCCGATATCGACGGCGCACGCCGACACACACTGCACATCGACGGTGTCCGGCGACACGCTGAGGTCCGTCGTGACGCCACTCTGTCGGCACGAGAGGGCCACCTGGAGCGTCTGTCCACACGCGATCTGGTCGGCCGCGATGTCGTCGGGGACCGTGAGCGTCTTGTTCCAGCTCACGCCGTCGAAGGGCGCGTTGCCCGACGCAAGCAGCTCGCTGGTGTTCGCGTCGAAGATCTGGATCGTCAGCGAGCCGCCCGGGCAATCATCCAAGTGCCGGTAAGGACGAGCGAGAAGATGTTCCCCGCCGCATCCTGGTTCGCTATCGCGGACGTTACGGTCGTGGCCATGATGTCTCCTCCACATCAGGTTGGATCGCCAGGTTAGCGTAGCACGTAGCTGGCTTCCGCAGCACAGCGGCGGGCGTCAAACCCTCCTCTCGTCCTGGGCGACGTCATGCGAGTCGAAGGATCTCGCGAAGATGAGACCCTTCGCTTCGTTCGGTATGACACCGCTAGGTGCGGACGACTCCGTACCGGCGAGGGCGGGGCCGAACGCCGGACCGGCGCTGGCCTCGCCCGAAGAGACGGAGTAGGGTGCTGCTTCCGAGACGAAGCACGGTTCCAAATTCCGGGCCAATATTCAAAAAAGCGCAAGGAGGAACGCCATGTCGGACCACCACGATCACCGCGATCGTCACGATCACGATGACGAAGCTGCCCCTCAGCATCACCATCACGACTGCGGCAACCTCTTTGGCTGCGGCGACGAGAAGGGGGCCGGCGTCCTGCGCGAGGACCTCAAAGACGCGGCGTTTGGAAAGCGATCGGCGGACCGCTTGCTCCACATGGACGAAGTCGACCAGGGTCGACTCGACGCCTACTTGACTGCGCGCGGCCGCTCGCGCCGCGAGCTGATGCGCGCCAGCGGCTTCATGGGCGTGCTCGCGGCGATCGAGCCGTGGTTTGCCAAGCTTGCCCACGCGGCGGACGCGCCGGGTGCCACGGCGACAACGGGAAGCGCGCGCACGGATTCGGGCCGTGTGCACGTGGTCGAATGCAACAAGGAGAGTGTGCACCTCGGTGTCTTCGACGCCAATCTGGCGCCCGTCGTGACCATCGATTCCGGCGACACGGTGAGCTTTCCCGATACCTGGTCGCACTTCATGAACGAAATGCAGCCCGGCACGCCCGTGGACAAGCTCGCCGCGCTGCGCGTCGCCAACCCGGGCAAGGGACCGCATTCGATCATCGGGCCGATTGCCGTCAAAGGGGCCGAGCCGGGAGACGTGCTCGAGGTCCGCTACAAGAAGCTCCAGCCCTACACGTGGGGTGCGGTCTTCAATAATCCTGGTTCACTCAATACCGGCCTACTCCCGCAGGATTTTGCGCAAGGGCAGATCAAGTACATGGACCTCGATCTTTCCGCGATGAAGGCCAAGTTCGCGACCGACATCACCGTACCCCTGAAGCCGTTCCAGGGCACGTTGGGCGTGGCACCGCCCGATGGCTACTTTCCTCCGCTAAGCCCGGACGTCACGAGCTCCGTGCCTCCGGGTCCGCACGCCGGGAATCTCGACTTGAGCGAGCTGTCCGAAGGCTCGACGTTGTTCATTCCCGTGTGGAAGCCGGGCGCGCTCATCTTCACCGGCGACTCGCATGCGGTGCAGGGTGACGGCGAGATCAGTCTGACCGCGCTGGAGACGCGCATGAAGGAGATGCGCATCCAGGTGGTGCTCCACAAGCAGAAGAATTTCGCGTGGCCGATCGCGGAGACCGAAACGCATTGGATCATCATCGGACTCGACAAGGATTTGAACGCTGCCATGACGGCGGCCGCGCGCAACGCCATCAAGTTCCTCGCGACACGCGCCAAGATCACCGAGCTCGACGCGTACGCCCTGTGCAGCATCGCGGTGAGTTTTCGCGTCACGCAGGTCGTGGACATCGTTCGCGGCGTGCACGCGATGATCCCCAAGAGCTTGTTCAGCGGCGGGCTGCGGCAGGAGATGGCGGTGGTGTGAGTGAGCGCCGGAAAGACGGCCCGTGGGCGACCTATTAATGCAAAGAACAGGCTCGTTTAAAATAGCGCCACCCGGAGAGGTGGATGAGCGGTTTAAGTCGCACGCCTGGAAAGCGTGTTTGGGCTAATACCCGAACGCGGGTTCGAATCCCGCCCTCCGCCAAGACCGGTTCCAAGGAGCAACGCTGATGTTGCAGCGGAAATCGGATGCCATCGCTCTACCGTGCTTCGTGCACGCAAGCGATTGGAGACCACTGGTGCTCTCAGTGCCGAGAACGGGAAGTCCTAGGTATTCTTTGGACAAGCTGCTTGCAACGAGCAATGTTGAGCAGTGCTGGCACCTCGGCCTTGTTGCATGTTGCACCGTATAGGGAATGCAACGTGCAACATCGACCCTTTGACCGGAGGGCGGGGAATTTCACCCCCGCAGTTTCGCGCAGCGCTTTGTTAGCTAGCCCGCTCGCAATCACGCTTTTCGATGGGAACTGTCGCCGTCATTGCGCTGGAATCGGACATGACTTGCTCGGTGACAATGTCAGTGCCATGGATTGGCGCGCATGTACCCCAACCTATTGTTGGCGTCCGTCGCCCGCACGCCTCTGGCAGAAGCGCGGCGAGCATCTGCCCATCTTTTGCGCGGTCGAACGTCGTTGCGGCACCATGCAAGCCCTCCGGGCCGATGTCGAGCACGAACGCGAGCGGCTCGACCGCGGCGGGGTACGGGACGTACACCGCCCCGTAGCCGGTCTCCAGCAGCACAGGGGCGCCACTCCCCGGCGAGATTACGCGCGTAATACCCACTGCTTGCAGTTGCTGGGCATAGGGCCGCGCCAACTCGGCAAGCTCCGGCTGGTCGGCCGTAGGCAGCTGCGCCGTGGATGCACAGGCGCAGAGCAGCATGAATGGGAGCGTTCTGGCGAGCATGACGTAGTGTAGGCCCACTTCGACACACTTAGTTCGTCGCCTCGATATCGAGGGCCGCTTTTAGCCGAAAGCGGACGTGCGCAGAGGTCCGCTTCCGACCCAAAGCGGACGTTAGCCCTTCTGAAATGACGATTACATCGGCGGCGAGAGCCCGTCCTTGCCGAAATTGATACGGGGCGCCTGTAGTGTTCCGTCGGGCAACTTCTTTGCAGCGCTGATGAAAATCTTTACTCCCGGCTTGAGCTCGCTCTTGTCACTTGGCACGTAGTTGACGATCGCCGCATTCGCCGGAACGATGATCTTCTTGTCGCCATCCTTGTACTTCACGCTCAGGACGCGCCCGTCGACTTCGGTAACGGTTTGCTCAATATTGACGACACTGGCATTGGTCATGGTGCTCTGTGGCCGAAGGTCCCATGGGTAGTGTCCTTCGCCGGTGCCGCGCATCGCCTCGGGGAAGATGTGTACTTCGATCGCCTTCTGGCTCCCGTCTGCCTGCGGCATCCCGGTGACCCCGACGAACGAGCCGGGCTTGATGTCCGAAATCGATGCTTTCTCAAGGGCAACGACTAACCCGTTATCGGCCAGTACGACCTTCAACTCGGCGCCCTCGCGCGACCTGACCACAAAAGTCTGGCCTTCGATTCGCTCGATGGTGCCTCGCACGCGAACGGTGTCCTGAGCGATCGCGAGCGACGATGCGAAGACCAGCGCAAGCCCCGCGAACCGCAGGAGAATTCGTCGTCTTTCCATGCTCGCCTTCCTTTGTTGTGGCAGAGGTACCAACAGTCGCCAAAAGTAACCCACCGAGCTGTCGCTTGCCTGACGACCCCAATGCACGCCGGGGACGCCAATCGGTCTGGCCGGCTTTGATCGTCCGCTTCTGGCCGATAGCGGACATGCGCTGCGTCAGCTTTCCGACCCTGACCAGCCCGATCAACGCTCTCAACAGCGGCAATTCAAACGCGGCTGCGTGGTGCGAGGCGGCGTTCGATGCCGTTCAGTCTGCGTGCTTCTTCAAGAATGCCAGCGTTTTCTCGTTGAAGGCGGCCACGTTCTCGTACAGCGGCGCGTGCGAGCAATCTTCGAAGATGTACAGCTCTGAACCCTTGATGCCATTGCTCAGCCGGTCGGCGAAGCGGGTGGAGGTGACCATGTCCCGGCGTCCGAAGGTGATCTGGGTAGGAGCGCGAACCTTGCCAAGCTGCGCCTCGGCGTCGTGAGCCATGACCGCATCGGACTCCTGGATGAATGCCTCGACCGGCTGCTTGGGGCGACCGCGCACAAAGTCGGACAGGGCTTGAATGTAGTCCGGTTTCTGCGCATATAACTCGGGCGTGAAGCACCACGGGAAGATCCCTTGAATCACCATCTCCGGCACGCTGTTCACCGCCTTGGCCATCACCTGCCAGCCTTGCACGACGGTCTTGATATAGGCATCACTCTTGGGCCATGCACTGTGCAGCGAAAGCGACTTGACCCGGTCGGGATACTTGGCCGCGAGCCAGATGCCGGTGGCCGCTCCCAATGACAGCCCATAGATGTGGGCATTGGGGATTCCGACCGCCTGCATGAGTGCGGCAACGTCGTCAGCGAACATTTCCGTCGAGTAGACGCCTGCCGGCTTATCCGACTCCCCGGTTCCGCGCAGATCGACTGAGATGCAGGTGAAGTGTTTCGAATAGTCTGCGACCTGGAACGCGTAACACGCGCAGTCGGCCGCCAGATATGGGATGAGCACCAGGGGCTCACCGCTCCCCTGTTGGTCGTAATTCATCGTGATGTTGCCGGCTCTAATCTTGGGCATGGCTTCCTCCTTGATGTTCTCGGCAACGGATAGGAGTTCCAATCCCTACCAAACGCCACTTCGATCAGGCTATCACGGTTGATGCGACCGGCAGACTAGAGATTGGGTGGTTCGGTGTTCCTATCGGGCGTCCGCTTCGGAAGGACGAGGCGCTACGGCGGGTGCAACCAGCGCAACTCACCACAATGGACGTTGTTGGCCGCAGACGGAAGTGGAGGCTGTGATGATCAGTGGGTTTGTTGCACGTTGCACACCCTAGGCAATGCAACATGCAACAGAGATCCTCCTGGACCGCATAGCATCGAGAGAAAGTCCTCGCTAAACCGTCAGTCGCGACGGTTGTCCGTTGTCAGTGCGGCATTCTAGGCAGCGGCGTGCTGTTCTTCGGGATCGGAAATTGAGCCACATTGAGTTGCATGGCGAGTAAGGTGTAGTACCCCGCGATTCCGGTCATATCGACGACGCCTTGGGTACCGAAGCGCGACTTCGCTCGCTCAAACGTGGGATCCGATACTTGCTTGTTCCTTAGTAGTTCGCTCGTGAAGTCGTACACGACCTCTTCGTCCGGATTCATGGCGGCCGGCCGCCGTCCCTCGGCGATGGCGTCCGCGGTCTCTTGTCGAATACCGGCCTTGAGAGCGATTGGATAATGAACGGCCCACTCGTAGTCCTGAGACCATTCGCGGGCAGTGATGAGGATCACGAGCTCGCTAAGCGTATTGCCGATCGCTGACTTGTAGCGAAGATAGTCACCCATCGCCCGAGTCTTAGACATCACCTCCGGACTGTGCATCATTGGCTGAAACGGTCCAAATACGGGAACTTTTCGCGCAGCCTCGAATTCGGCCGCGGCCTGCTTCTGGTCGGCGGTGTACTGCGACGAAGGGATGGGTGGGAGTCGTTCCGCTCCCTGAGCCAGCATAGTCCCTAATGCATAGAACGCGACGATCGCCAGGCAACGGAAACGCAAACGCATGTGTGTCCTCGCTTTCGTATCGGTTCAACGATTATCGCTTGCTAGCAACAGCGGCGGAATGTATTGAGAACGGTTTGTCCTTCTCCAATCAATACTGGGGACGACTCCGGGCGCGAGACCTTCGACAGTAAGTCGCTGCAGCGCAGGTCCGTTTCATGTTGCACGTTGCACATCCTAGGCAATGCAACATGCAACACACGGGGAGTTAGCTGGTGAAACCGGACTCGAATCAGACAAGGATGGTAGTCAAATTGATTACGGATCAGGGGAATGCGGATTGTCTCAATGGATCATGGACATGGATAGAGTCAAATGGCAGTCGGGAGTGCCGGTACGCTCGTCGAGGACATCGCTGAATGGCAGGGGGCGCCGGAAACACCAAGTCAATTCTGAACACACCTGGCATTCCTCGCACTAGATCAGGAATCGACTTGGCGGGACCGACGAAGAAGGCCACGTCTGGAACCCAAGTGAATGCGACAGCAAACCCTTGAGCGTCTCTGCACGCAAGCGAACGCAATGTAGCGAAACGGCGATTCATCTGGCTATGGAGTCTTCGCCGCCTGGCGATCCCAAGCGTAGAGGCGGCGTACCGGGCGGCACTCGGAGAGCCAGACTACAGAAAGAATCGGGGGCAAGTATGGGGGCAGTTCCGTCCAGCTAGCGGCCAGAAGCCCCACACTGTGAATCCGGCCACGGCGCCCTGCTTGCATTTGGCTGGGGTATCGCCCCACTTGCACGTGCAGTGTTTCAGATTAGGTCAATATCCTTTGCCCGGGCGTTCGGGAAAACCTTGGACAAACGTGCTGTGTCCAAACCATACATACGTATGAACAGGCCGGCGAAAACGGCGCGGTAATCATTGAGCACGGGATAGTCGCGATTCTGGAACAGCGTTGCGGGCGAGAGACTTACTTGATCGCCAGCCACACGACCGCCATGGATCGCGCCTCCTAGGATCCAATACACGCTGCCATGGCCGTGGTCGGTCCCGCGGTTCCCGTTCTCGCGGAACGTACGCCCGAATTCGCTGATAACGACCACCACGGTATTTGACCAGCGCGGCCCCATCTCCCGAGCGAACGCAGAGAGGGCGCGGCCCAACTCGTCAAAGCGACCCGCGAGATAGCCCGTTGCCGCGCCTTGACCAACGTGTGTATCCCAGCCTCCAACATCGACGAAGCCAATATCGAATTTGTCGGCCATGAGCTTCGCCACGCGCTGCGCCTCGAGCTCGAAACCTTTCGTGGTGATTGCGCCCCGGTTCGCCGCTTCCATCTCCGGCGCCATGACTTGCATCACCTCGTCGCGCAGTCCGAACCCTTCGTTAACCACTGGGGCCAATGCCGTCCTCTGGTACATCCCCCCGATGATCGCGCTTTGGCGGCCGTCGAGCCCCGGCTTGCCCAAGGACCGCAATGCCATGTTGGGCACATCCTTTTCACCGCGAAGGATGATGGGAAGCTGATCGGTGAACGCGATCGGCTGCCGGCCGTTAAGCACGCTGACCAGGCGATTGAGAAACCCCGACTGAAAATCTCGACTACCCGCAAGCGGCTGACCCATCTCAATGCTGTCCTGGGTCTCGAAATGACTGCGGCTGACGTCATCGGTGCCGCAGAAGGGGACGAACGCGACCTGACGTTGCATGAATAGCGGATAAATCGTCTCGCGCAGCGAAGGATGCAGGCCCCAGCTCGCATCGACAGGAAGCGTAGCGTTTGGATCCGACCCGCGGCGCCCAATCGCGATGTTAGGACGGACCTCGTAGTAGAAGTCGGTTGAAATCGGAACCAGGAGACTGGTTGCGTCGTACCCACCACGCAGGAAGAGCACAAGCAGCTTGCCCGGCGCGTTTGGTAACGCATACAGTCGTCCGCACACCGACGCCACTGGCAGCACGGCGCCGAGCGTCAATAGTTGACGGCGATTCATCGATGAACTCCGCTAGCGATACATGAACTCCGGTGAGGCCAGTAGAAACATGTTCCACTCCTGCGGCGATTTCGCGGCCTCGAGTGCCGAGCGCGTCGGGGAATCAAGCGCTGGCGCCACGGCCTCGTAGTACAAACCCGTCGCCATCTGTGGGAACGCCGGTTGCTCCGTGGCGTCCGCCGCGGAGAGCTTGAACAGTCCCGCGCTGCTGGTCCCGACGATCCTGGCGATTTCGAAGCGGGCGTTCATCTGCCCGGCACTTGCCCAGGTCGTTTGCGTCAACGGATAGCCGTCGGGGGTCGGTCGACCGTACAGCGGCTCCCCTAGCCGGTTGAGCCAGGCGGTCATGGGCAAAGGGTTCAGAATCGGCTTGCCGTCGTAAGCGAAGCGCACACCGGACACGACAAAATGCAGCGGATCCTTGAACTTGTGGCCAAGCGATGCGACGAATTCTGGAGACTGGAACATCGTGCGTAGCGTCGCAGCGATATCGCCATCGCTCCTTTGAAACGTCGCCGCCATATGCTCGGTCAGAAGCTTTGGCGGGTCGTCGGCGACGAAATACACAGCAAGCTTGCGGCTCACGAACTGCGCGGTCGACGGGTGTCGACTCAGCAAGTCCGCCACTTCATCGATCTCGGCAAGTCCGCGGCCATGAATCCTTCGACCCAGAAACTCCTTGTCGCCGTAGTCATGACGGTTGGGATTGAACTCGAAAAGACCGTCGCGGATGTATTGCGTCTTGAGATCGAGGCGGACCCCCGGCGTCTTGTCGGTGGCGTTGATGCCGAGCCCGGTCAATACCCGGGCGAGTTCTTGGACATCGCGTTGCGTATACCCCCCGTTCACGCCGAGCGTATGCAATTCCATTAGCTCTCGGGCGTAATTCTCGTTAATGTGACCAACGGCGTTCTGCTCGTTGTCCAAGTAGCGCAGCATTGCCGGATGTCGCATCGTCGCTACCAGCAGATCGCGAAAGCGACCGAGAGCGTGCGGCCGGATGGCGCGCTCCTCGAAGTCGCCGACCATGGCGCGCAGATTGTCCTTATTAAGAAAGACGTTGAAGTGGTTGAACCAGAACCAGATCATCTGCTCCTGCAACTGGTTCGGCGAATAAAGATCACGCAGCAGAGAGCGACTCGCCGCCTCGTTCGCGACCCGGGTGAGCGCCTGCTGGTAAGCCTCCTGAGCTGCCTTCTTCCGCTCAGCGTCCGCGATCGCTTCGGCTTCCTTCCTTTGTTGCTCGAGTTGCATCACCAGCCGATCGAGAGGCAGTTGCACAAAGCTCATTCCCGCGATCTGCTGTGTGACGGAGGCGGGCAGCGTTTCCTCAGCCCGCAACTGTCTTTCCAGAAAGCGCTCGGTGCCCACGTCCTTGAGGTCGCGCGCCGAGGCGGCATTTGGCCCCCACGTTATTCGGTCAAGCCACTGTAAGGATTGCGGCGAAAGGGATGAACTCGACGCCGGCTGAAGCTGACTCGAATCCGTCGTTGCGCACGCCGCGAGAAGCCCAGCCGCTAGAATGGCCGTGCAGGACCACAAGCGCTGCCACCCTGTTCCTGACAGATTGCCAAGCAGACTCGGTTTGCCGGTCATGATTCGGTGACGGCTACCCATGCGGGTGAAGGCGCACGCGACAATAACGTCGTCGGTGGCACTTCGGCTGACAATCGCGTCCCGCTTGCTCTCAAAAAGCAATCATCATCTGGCGCCGGCACGCTTCCGCTCCCGGATGCGTGTTGACCCGTCGTCAACCTCTGCCGCGAGAGGTGCGTTATGTCACCCGTCCTCTTCTCGACCATTGGGGTCTGACATGGCTGCGACAGCGCGTCTCCTTTTCCGCAGTATCCTCCCTGCGTTATTTGCGTTGCTCGTAATTGGAACCGCGGTGCGTTCTGATGCCGCCGTATTTGTTTCCGTCGCGATCGCTCCGCCCGTGCTGCCGGTTTATTCCCAGCCTATTGCCCCAGGGCCCGGATACATCTGGACGCCGGGATATTGGGCCTATGGTCCGGCGGGCTACTACTGGGTTCCTGGGACTTGGGTCATTGCGCCGTTTGTAGGCGCTCTATGGACACCGGGATATTGGGGCTGGGCGAACGGGCTTTATCTGTGGCACGCCGGTTATTGGGGAACACGGGTCGGATTCTATGGCGGTGTCAACTATGGTTTTGGTTACGTCGGGACAGGCTTCTATGGAGGTTACTGGAATGGTGGAAGCTTCTACTACAACCGCGCGGTAACCAATGTCGATGTCAACATCGTACACAACACCTACGTCACGAACGTCCAAAACAACTCAGTGAATCGAGTAAGCTACAACGGCGGAGCCGGTGGCATCGCACGCCCGCCAACAGCCGCGGAGCAGACCTATGAAAAGGAGAGCCACATCGCGCCCACCGCAGAGCAGATGCAACACGAGCAGACAGCTTCCACCAATCACGCGATGCTCGCGTCCGTGAATCATGGTCGTCCTTCGATTGCTGCGACGCCCCAACCTGGCGCATTTGAACATCCGAACATAGTGGCGGCGAAGGGCGGTAGCGAGGCGCAAGCGGGTCGGTCGACCAACATTGCCCACGCTCAGGGCGGTCAATGGGTCGCTCATCCACACGCCGAAACACATGGTGGCGGAGAGCCACGACACGAGCGTTAGCCTTTCTACTGGATCACCTCATCGGCACGCAACAGCAGCGACTCCGGGATTGTGAGGCCAAGGGCCCTAGTGGTTTTCAGATTGATCACGAATTCATATTTCGTTGGCTCTTCGACAGGTAAGTCACCGGGATTTGCGCCCTTGAGTATCTTGTCCACATAGATCGCTGCACTTCGAAATTCGTCGGTTATGCTCGGGCCATAGGTCATAAGAGCGCCGGCATCGGCTTGGCTGCGCCACAATCCGATCGCAGGTAGTTTGTAGACGGAGACTACAGCAGCGTCACTCTCGGGACTGTTGGCTCCTGTTGGACTCGGGAAGTATGGCCGCCACAGCGGCATTAACAACCGCGCGCTACCCGCTTGAGTCGACGGCGAAAGAAGCTCCGCTGCAGAGAAAGTTGTCCCCAAGGTTGCCCCCGGAGCCAAATGCTGCCCCGATAGCGGGGTACCGAGACTCAGCGGCCCGGTGCTGTTTTGCGCGGTCCCACGGTCTGCAACCAGAGCAGCTCTAATGCCCTAGCCGTTGTTGCGAAGCGGCTATTCGCACATAGCTGCAGACTGCTTACTAGTGGATGATTGGCTGAAGTTCTTCGCGCCGTGATGCCGGACTTGAGGGGTGGAGCATCGCGTGGGGCCGGTATGCGGGGACACCAGTCGCAATACCTTTGCGGGTATCAATGCGGGTATTGGCAGCTTGTAGGTGGGCAACCAAATCGCCCGAACTTGGTCGCACGTCTCAGAATGGGACGCAGGAGACTCCAAAAAAAGGCAGCACAGCGCATTTCGGCAGCCAGTTTGGGCAACAGCCCACCGTACCGTCTGGACAAGCAACAAACGTTTTTCCTGGGCACGGCGATGATGGAGGAGTGCTTCCTTGTGAGCCTGAACTTCCAGAACCGGCGCCTCCACTAGAACCTCCGCGGGATGGGCCGCCGCAGCCCTGAATGCAATTGAGAAGCGCACCACCGCGCACTCCAGAACTTCGACAATCAGCTGTGCAGTCGATGTATCGTTGCTCCGGCCGACCGGGGATCGCTGGTCGCACCACTCCACCGGCAAGATTAAATTCCTTGTGAAACCAAGCGCGAGGTAGGTGATGGTTGCCAAGAGCAGCCCAAGCGGTAAATCCAGGCAGCATTAGGTCCAGTCTCCTCTTTATGAAGAATCTATTGCATCACGAAGGTGCCGTAAGCGGCGATCGGTTTCTGTTCTCATCACCAACAGGGCCCATTGCAGCTCTTGGCCGTTACCGTTCCATCACTGCAGGAGGAGATGGATGGCCACTGTCCCCAGAACCAATTCGAGTGACAACATTGGGTTGTTCCCGCGACAGTGATGCACCGGTTCTGGCCTCCGGCGCCTGTGCATGGTCCGCTGCTCGTGAAGCACACACGGGACGACGCTGGGTCCGGAGTAATGGAAAAGCTATGGACGAGCGATCCGCTGGAACATGGAGTAAGTAAGCCGTATGCGGCGTTCGAGGTCTCCGCCGTTCCGCAAATGCTGCTCCCACACGTGGGTTCACCAACTTGAGCTGCGAGCGTTCCAGTGGATGTCGAGTAGGTTAGTACACCCGCGCCACCGGAAAAATTCGCCCTCGCTGAATTGCCCGGTCCGACGATGTCCAACGAAACGGTTGTCAAGGGCGATAGGCTTCCCGCCTGGAATCCATTGCACGTAAAACCCGTCAGGAAAGTGCAGTTGCAGTGGGACTGGCTCACCAAGAAGTTCTTGTTGGCCTGGAGCGCGCCGTTTCCGTCGAAGACCTGGTAGGTTGCTCCAATGACATTTCCGGAGGCGTCATTTAGCAGACTTAGTGAAAGCGTGTAGCCGGTCGGAATGGCATTGTTAATAGGGGTCTTGCATAAGTCGATATGGTCACAGACTATCGCTGTAGTTCCATCGCTCCAATTGTTAATGAACCCCTTGATATCTGTTCCGCTGACTATGAAGCCGTACTGTTGCAGCTGAACGGTTGCCGAAGTGCTGCAGCCGTTTAGTTGGATGGTGAACCCGTTGTCAGAGGCTATGGTGTCAGTCACTTGCAGCATGACTGTAAAGCCCAAAATACTGGTACAAGAAGGTTGGTTCACCAAAAAATAATTCATGTTGCTACCGGGTACTGTGCCTAACGTATCTGTGCAGGTTCCATTGCAACACATCTGGTTCGCACTACAGATGACGCTGCAGTCCCCGCAGTTATTGGGATCTGTCATCGGGTCGACGCAGATGCCGTTGCAGTCTACTTGCGAGCTAGGGCAGACGCAGACGCCACCTCGGCACCCCGCACCGGCCGGGCAAACGTGGCCGCAACTTCCGCAATTCGTCGAATCAGAGCCCGTAGCAGTACAGACCTGACCGCAGAACGTTCCGCCAGCGCCCGTGCAAGGGTGAACACATCCGTGGCATGACCTCTCGACTTGATGACACAAAGCTGTCGTGCAGGTTTGGGAGCACCCACTAGAAAAATGGACACTAGAATGACAGGGACCGCATTGCGGCGTGCAATAGTCCCGGTCACCGCCATCGTACCCGCCGTTCCTAATCGGGAGCTGAGCCGGCGCGATATTGGCCAATGAGGCGAACGTGGTGGCGTAGTGCTGCAACGGAGGCTGCAGTGAAGCGGTGGCGGTGAATCCGGGCACTCCAAACATTTTTCAGCCTCGCTACCAATGCGCTAGCAATCGAAGTATGGCGACATCTTCGTCACCAAGAACGGGAACTCGTCACTGACGTCGACTCGCACGAACTGTTTCGAGACAACGTCCGTTCGTCGATTGGTGAAGGAGAAGACTACGTCGACGATCTCTCGCGATCCTGAGAGCGAAGAACGACGCACATCGACAGCGCTTAGCGATTCGTCACGCGCCAAAGCCTCGGCGTATGCGTGGTAGAGACGGGGGTAACGCGCCGTCAAATAGTTACACGCGCGTGCGCCGCTTGACGTACCCATATTCTCAGAGAGCAACCTCAGCTGGTCGAATAGATTCGCTGCCGCCTTGTGGAACGTCTTGGCGTCGGCAGTATCTGGCTTAGGAAGCTCCTTGATTAGTGCGTCCCGGTCGAACGAGTAGATTTGGTCGAAGAAGACAATCGGAACGACGAGACCATTGCACATGTGAGGTGGCGCGGGCGGCCCTTTCATGCCAATAACGATGTCTAGGTCCCCCGGTCCTGGATCCTGCCGCACGGTCTGTGCGAGGAGTCTCAAATCCGCCGAGTCGCGCGGAGTCAGAATGTAGGTATCCAAGCCATGAACGGTAAACACCCAGCAGAGTTGGCGTAACAGGTAGTTGTTCTCGTCCTCTGAGAGCACTTGGTGTCTAAGTTGGGTATCGTTAAGACCGCTGGTGCCTGGCATCCGAGCTGCGGCCTGCAGAAATTCCTTGTCCACGGAGATTCTCGGAAAGCGAGCGTCAATTCGACCGATGGCGTAGACCCAGTCAATCGAACTTGCGTGCGGAGTCGACATTTCCGTGCTTACCGGGGGGCTGCCACAAGTAGGGCAAGGCTCGCGCCTTGTCGGTGCCGGAATTAAGGCGGCGGGCGCCAGTGCTGCATTACTGCTAGGGACAGAAGCCTGGCTAGACTCTGCAGCTGATTGATCCATTGCTGGCCTCCGGTTAATGTTGAATTACAGGTTACAAGGCGCTCACCGCGAGAAGGTCAACCATCGATTGAGTGTCAGTGCGCGGCGTTCACATCCTTCGCATGGCGAGACTCCCATTGCATAGGTCGTTTTTTTTATAAGATCGCCGAGCCCGACTTCCTCGTCGATGAGGAACCCCGGCAACCGGACGCGATGCGCTGGAGCGCTTGGTACGTGCGTGGATGGTTGGGTACGACTAGGCGCGCTTGAGTAGCTCATTCGAGTCCCTCCCCTTTTTGGACTCCTAAATGCGCATCTCCTGTGGAGTAGCTGTTGTACGCTACGCTAATTAGGGGTCTCATTGCTGACTTAATGCTGTACGAATGCTGACTCAGAAGCAGCGACGACTGCGGGATCATGACACCCAGCGCCTTGGCGGTCTTGAGATTGATGACAAGCTCGCGATTCTTTCAGGTTTCTTGGGGGCCCATGGACTTTCCCTCAGCGAGGCTGACCAAACCGCGCGGACTTTTCAGGTTCAGCAAAACACCCATGTGGCCGCGACGCGGTGGCGCGATGGGTTAGGTTTCGTCTTCACGGTTTCGCTTTGTCTGGGGTTTCTTTCCGAACTGAAAAGAAACCGACGGTTTCGTCAAGGACTATTGAATAAACCGACTTTTGAAACTGGTCTGTAGCTTCTTGCATCATTCTTAGAGACGCTTCTTTGTCCAAAGAAGCCTTGATAAGTTCATGCTGCCAAACCGAGTGCGCGGATTCAAGTTTCATTTTCGCAACCATATACTCTTGCCACGAATTGCCGAAGCTAAAATACTGCGATGCTCCTTGCGCTATGACGATGAGCGCGCCGACTGATGCAACTGCGATCTTGGACGTCTTCTCTGATAACGATAGATAGGCAATCAGTGGTAGTGTGGCTCCCAAGACGATAACGAAAAATGCCAGCAGTTGATTCGCCAATCTTTTGGGGCCTATGTGTTCAGAGTACCAATTTTTGTAGAAGAGATAACTCCCTTCTGTGTCACAAGACGAAAACAATGTCATGCCCTTGAGTGCGGACACGTATTCTTGTTGGGAAGGTACGCTCGGAATCACTGATTCAGTGCAAACCTCTGAACCATGGGCAAAAGATATGCATGAAATCAGCGTTAGAAGAACAAGATATTTCACGTTTGTTCACCTCCGCTCCATTATCGAGACCCAACGCATCCGATCACCGTATGCATGTAGATTCGCCAGCGTCTTGCGTCCGTCTGCAGCAGCGACTCATTGCGGACGTCATATTGGCCAGAGAGCCATAGGGCGTGGCGTCCAGCGAGGCACTTACAGTCTCGTTCAGCCGAATCGATCATCAGTGAGTTTTGAGACTCTGGGCTCGGGACTTACTCGCAGCAGGCCCGCTACCGGTTTACTCAGGAGTTGCAGAGGTATAGTATTCGACTCGCGCCGATTTGAGTAACCAGCTTGCGGGCGCGTTAACAAATGCAGCTAAAGCGGCCTCAGTAAGACGAGACCCGTTTTGGCTCATGCCGGCGGGTCTTTTGTTTTGATCCACCGGATCGTCGTGATTTAGCCCCACTTGCCGCGACGCTAAACAAGGACGCTAAACGGGGCGCTTAGGCGGTCGACAGGCCGCACAAAGGCGGAGGTTTGCAATGACTCAACCAAGCTCTACGCAAACAGTGGCTATGGAGCCGAGCGCTCCGAATCTCAGTTCAGAAAAGGAGCTTAGACAGCGCTACGACAAGGTGCTTGGCGACTTGGTCACCGAAGCGGTCAGCACTCAAAGCGCAGACGCCCTGGCTGCGGCGTTGGCCTGGACCATCGCAAGAATGATTGACGGCTTTGGAGTATCGGCTGCCGGCGATCTACTGAGCAAAATTGGGAGTTACATCGGCGACCTTTCCCAACTTCGCCGTGCGAAGGACGAGGCCCAGCGGGCGAGGGAGGAGGGCGCGCAGCTACATTAGGCATTAGATGGCGGGCTGTTTCTCGTCGGACGGCCCGTCGAGTTCCTTACTGCATGGCGGCTTCTCGAGCGGCCGCGGCGTCCGTGATAGCTCCCGGGGGCAGCTATAGGGGCACATATGAGCATTCTTTGATACGACGCCCCGCATTGTGAATCCGGGCACAGCGTTTACAGTGTAGGCCTTGGGATTTATGGATCGATCTTCCCGAAGAGTGAGGCGCTGAACGCGCAAGCATGAAGGCCTCAATCGGTGTGTGATGTAGGTGGAGACTATGACCTCCATGGACACTTGGCTCGAGCAAGCAATTAAGTCACTCTTCGCGATCATTGGATTCGTCGTGACCGGATTTATCGGCTACCTCTGGGGAAGGAAGCGAGCGAGGGAGCGCGATTTGCTGCTGTTATGGCGGGCTGCATTCGACCGTCCAGCATTCCGCGGCCCATTTCTGCATCACTCAAGTCAACCGACCTTTCGGCGGGCGATCTCCACGACGCTAAAGACTATTGCCACAGGAATACTTTTCGACACCGGAGGTCACGAGCTTAATCGCGTTACCGGTGTGTATTATGGGCCATCCCAAATCAAATCCAAGAAGCGGCGTAACGTGATTATTGAAGTACAGGGCCGACTTCAAAAGCTAATCCGTCTTTCGAACTCACTGAACAACTCGCCAAGCGATGCGGCGACTATCGAATCAATTGATAATGAGCGGGACGAAATCATTGCGCAAATGAACAAGCTCTGGGTGGATGAGCACATCGAAGAAATGCCATTGCCCAAGAGTTACAACGACCCGGCAGACATCCAGTCCTTGGTGCGAGCACTTCAGGACGAAGAGCGAGCTTCTCAACCAATTGCCAATGATGCGCGCTCGGTCGACGCAACCGCCGCTGCTAGGCAATGAGAATGCGTTAAGCCCCGCTTACTTGTTCAATACGCCTCCCGCGAGAGCCATGAACGAAGGCGTTCACACATGGGAGCCAAAGAAGTGATCGTACGGAGAGCTCTACGCGCTTTTGTGGCCGGTGCCCTTGCGAACCATTCCAAAGGGCTTCCACAGTCGGACGTCGCCCTCGCCAAAATTTGTCGCAAGCTCCACGTGCCGGTACCTTAGGGCCTCGATCCACTTCAATCCGAGGAATGACCGCGGTTGCAAAGAGAGGTCGTGATCAGGAGAATTAAACGCCCCGAAGAATGGCGCCTCTACTGCTATGCGTCCCAAAGCCCTAAAAACTCCGAGTTTACCTACGGGAGACGTCACCTTTCTGTTTACAGACATTGAGGGCAGCACACGATTGTGGGAGCGATTTCCGAGCGCAATGCAGGCCGCACTAGCCGACCACGATACTTTGTTGCGCCGGACAGTTGCTTCGTTCGGCGGCTGGATTGTCAAAGGCATTGGTGATGGTGTGCACGCGGTATTTGAGAATGCGACCGACGCTGTGGCGGCATGCCTGGCGGCACAGCGGGAGTTCAGGAGCCTCGCAGTATCCTCCTCGTCGAGAGTGAAATCGGCATCGCCCGAAACGGCTCTACCGCACGCGCTGAAAGTGCGAATGGGCTTGCACACTGGCGTTGCGCAGCTAAGGAACGGGGACTATTTCGGCGCTGCCTCAAATCGTGCAGCGCGAATTGCTTCCGTCGCTCATGGCGACCAAATTCTGCTTTCCGCCGCTACTGCGGAACGCGTTCGTAGTCAACTACCGACCGGTATATCTCTGCGTGACATAGGTGAGGTACGGTTAAAGGGTTTGCTCAGCGCCGAACGTTTGTTTCAGATCATTGCCGCTGATTTGCGTCAAGACTTCCCGCCGATCCCCGCAGTAACACGGCATAGCCTGCCGGCGGAACGCGATCGCTTCATAGGCCGCGCGGAAGCCTTGGCGGATTTGGAGGAGCGACTGAACGCTGGAGGGCGCCTTATATCAGTTGTTGGTGTTGGGGGCTCAGGGAAGACGCGACTGGTTACTCATTTTGGTTGGATCTCGCTAGGAGAATTCACAGGGGGCGTTTGGTTTTGTGACTTATCTCGCGCACGCAGCCTTGACGGTCTCGTACATTCGGTTGCTAAGGGGCTGGATGTGCCTCTGGGAAAAAGCGACCCCGTGGAACAAATTGCTAGCGCCCTGGCCGGGCGCGGCCGGTGCTTAGTCCTGTTGGACAACTTTGAGCAGGTGGCGCACCTTGCTGAGGAAACTATCGGCCGGTGGCTCGAACGCGCCGGCGATGCCCGCTTTGTGGTCACTTCACGGGAAATTCTCGGTATAGCCGGCGAGATCGCCGTGTCACTGCCCCCACTAACGCCGGTGGAGGGCGCGACTCTTTTCCTTCAGCGCGCTGGCGCCGCGAAGCAAGGCTTCCACTTAACGGCAGAAGATGAAACGGCAGTGGGTCCGCTGATAACGCTGCTCGATGGCCTGCCGCTCGCGATCGAGCTTGCGGCCGCGCGTACACGCATCATGCCACCGCGCATACTGCTTTCGCGCATGAGTGAACGGTTCAAATTGCTATCTTCAATGGGACGACGGCCCGAGAGGCACGCCGCGTTACGAGCCACTTTTGATTGGTCCTGGGACCTGCTCTCGCTACCCGAGAAGACCGCGCTCGCGCAGTTGTCTGTGTTCGATGGGGGATTCACGTTGGCTGCGGCTGAGGCGCTCCTCGATTTCTCCGCTTTCGAAGTTGCTCCAACTTCCATGGATGCCATTCAGTCGCTGGTAGATAAGTCCCTAGTTCGCCAAGTGACTGATAGCCGGTTCGGGATGTTGGATAGTGTTCAGGAGTACGCCACGTCCCGTCTGGAAACACCGGACAACTTTCCGGACAGCGGACCCTCAGCACGTAGCTCTGCAGAGTTGCGTCACTGGCAATATTTCTCAAAGCTAGATGAGCAGGCTGCAACGGCCGAAGGCTGCATTGAAATTGATAATCTGGTAACAGCCTGCCGACGGGCTGCCGCGTCCGGCGACACGGGATCCGCCGTCGATGCGCTCGTCGGATCCTGGGCCGCGCTCAAATTATGCGGGCCGTTCCGCGTTGGGGCTGAACTTGCGGGTGTAGCAGCAAAGACACCCAACCTTCAGTCGTCGCAACGCGCGGTCGTGTGCTGGGTTATGGGAAGCGCGCTTTATCTACTGGGCAAGGGTCACGAGGCCCGTTCCCAATTGAATTGCGGATTGAACCTGGCGCGAGCCGCAGCGGACCTTCGCAGCGAGACTCTACTGCTCTGTGCGCTTGGTGATCAGCTGATGGCAGAGGGTCGAACTGGGGAGGCGCAATCAGTGCTCGATCAGGCACTGTCGATTGCGCAGACGGCGGTGACGCCGGCGCTCGAGTGCAAGGTTCTGAATGGTCTTGGCGCGCTGTTTAACGACCTTGGACGCCTCGAAGAGGCGCGCGTTCACTATCAAAGGGCCCTTGATCTTGCGCGGAGCATGCACGATCGGCGGTGGGAAAGTGGTCTGATGAACAACTTGGCCATATTGCTTCATGGCCAGGGACATCTCGACGAGGCGCGACTGCACTACGAGCAATCATTGATGCTCGCAAGCGAAACCGGTGACCGGCGGTGGGAGGGCAACGCACGCTGCAATTTAGGGTTACTACATCAAGAGCTGGGGCGCAGTACAGAAGCCCACACCCAGTTCGAATTGGCATTGACTACTGCCAGACAGTTAGGGCACGCACGGCTCGAGTGCACCGTGTTGTGCAATCTTGGAATCCTTGCCGAGTACGAGGGCAAGTTAGAAGAAGCGCGCGCCCGGTATGAAGAAGCCGTAGCTACCGCGCATCAACTGGGCGAGCACCGCTCCGAAGGCCAATTTCGTTCGCACCTTGGTCTGCTTTATGCGCGCCTGGCGCGTTTTGAAGATGCAAGAGCATGCCTGGAAATGGGTGAGGGCCTGTTGCGCAAAGTGTCGGATCCCCTCAGCTTGGGGCTATTGTTATGCAATCGCGCCGAGGTCGAGCATTTGGCTCGAGACACTACAGCTGGAAGAGCGGCGCTCACTGAGGCACAAGCATTACTAGTTGTCAGCGCTGCTAGTGCGGAGTCGGAGCTAGGTAGAAGAATCGCGTCCCTGAGTGGGGCACTCTCCTAACTACGATGACGTTTCGAATGCATCAGAGCCTGCCGGTAAGCAGGCCCTGTATTTAAAGATTGCACCACATGCATGTCTACTCAGTCTCGGCTAACGATCACTGGGTCAAGGGTAGTACAGGCGATGAAATTACCGGAAACGTTTGTATCTACGCGAATCGCGTAAGAAAACCCATTTGCTTCGCCGAGCTTAACCCTTTTCGAATGGTTGTAGGCATCCGGCTGACTATCAAAATCAAACGCGATATTGACGCCTCCGCTGTCTTTGTTGTTCATTATCTCGATCGACTTACTGTTATCAGTATTGAATCGAAACGTTCCGCTTCCAATTGGTTGGAGGCGCCAGGTGATCTTTTGATTTTGTTTGGGTGCGATGACTACCTGTGGCGCAAAGATAAGGCAATCGTTTGAATTCATCGGGTTAACTGCAACGCCTACAGGAACAATGCAATCATTCTGCTTGACGCATGGGTAAACAAAGAACTGCCCTCCGTCAAATCCGGCTCCGAACGGAGTTATCTTCGTTAATCTGGCACCGTGCTCTTCACGCCGATTGGTTTGAGAATGGCTTGAAAGCGAGACGCCCGCGAATACTAGAGCGACGACAAGAATCGGGATCCTCATGTTCATACGTAATCTCCCTTTCTTTATCAACAGGACTAACGAGATCCGGGTGACGTAGACGCCAAAAATCTCGACTCGTAACCTCTCACGCAGCCATGACCAACGGTGTCGATGTCCAGCGTCTTGCGGGTGAACTCCGCGTGGCCAACCCTGCCAATTCCAACAAACACTTAGAAGCAAACGGTTCCGGGCGGCACGAACACCTTGCGCGTGATGCCCTTGCTCTGAGATGTGCCCTTGACCGTGTAGTCGAACGTCGCGTGGTTGCCGTCGGTAAACGTGAACGTTGCATTGCCGACGGCGGTTGCCACCACCTGCGTCGGATCCCAAGGCACCGCGTCGAATGACGGACCGGTGGTCGTATAGATCGGTCCTGCGTAGACGTTCGTGCCCGTACCCGGCGCCGTCACGAAGAACCACAGCGGCATGCCGTCAGCTCCGTACGTTGCCCATGTGGCAACGATCACGTTGCCCTGGTGTGCGAAGTTGATTTCCCATCCTGGTTCGGCATTGTCGAACCAACGATCCTGGAAATTCGTCGCCAGCGTTAGGTCGGGTTGTGCCCCCCAACTGCAGCTCGGAACCGGGCTCGCGAAGTCCTGTCGCGTGATGGTCTTGGACTGCGAGACGCTTCCTACCGTGTAGGCGAAATAAGCGTTGTCGTCGCCGAAGAACGTGATGGTCATCGATCCCACGACCGCTCGCACCACGCTGTTTGAATCGAACGGCACCGAATCGAATGGCGGGCCGGTCGCAGTCATGATCGGCCCGCTGTAGGCATTCGTCGAGGTCCTCGCGAGCGTCGCCATCATCCAGAGCGGCTTTCCGTTGGCGCCATAGGTGAGCCAGGTCGCGACGACGGTATCACCCTCGTGCGCGATGCTGATGCCCCATCCGGACTCGCTACCCGGCGGGGACTTCCACCACAGCCCCTGGTAGTTGTTGCGCTCGGCCGGTCCCAAGCGAAAATCTGTCGCGTTGAGCAGGATCGCGATCTTGTCTTCGCCGAGCAGCGGCACCGCGATGTCGGGGCGCCCATCGCCGTTCAGGTCGGCGACCTGGACCGAAAATGATGGATTCAGTCCCACGGGAATGATGACGGCCGGCTGGAACGTTCCGTCACCGTTGCCGTAGAGCACCGCGACACCGTTAAGCGATGGCACCACGGCGATCAGGTCGGGAATCCCATCCGAGTTGAAATCGGCGACGCTGATCGAAGCTGGTGATCCTCCCACGGGGTAGAAGACAGCTGGCTTAAAGGTGCCATCGCCGTTATTGATCAAGACCGCGATGTCGTTGGAGCCAGCATTGCGCACGGCGATGTCGAGGCTGCCATCGCCATCGAAATCGCCGGTCGTGTGCGCGCGCGGGTTCGCGCCGACCGCGTAGCTGACGGCCGGCTTGAAAGTCGCCTTGCCGGCATTGATCAGCACCGAGATGGAGTTTGCCGCCGAGTTGTCGGTGACGATGTCGAGAAAGCCGTCGCCACTTACGTCGACGAGGCTGCCGGACACAGGACCTGCCTGCACAGGATAGTCGGTCGCGGTGTACGTGAATCCTGGGCCATGATGGAGAACCGTCACGGAGTTCCCCGCTGAATTGAACGAGACGTGGTCCCAAAAATTGTCGAAATCGAGGTCCGACGTCGCTAGAGCAACCGGATTGGCCCCGACGGGAACGGTCGCCTGGAGCGTGAAATTGCCGGCACCGTCGTCCTGGAACTGCATCAGCGTATTGTCGCCGCTATTCACGACCTCCAGGTTGTGCCGAAGTGGTGACGTCAGGTTAGCCTGGCATGTGAGCGCCGTCGGCGCGTTGCCGGTTGGCAGTGTATGGGCAAGAGCAAACGTTCCGTTGCCCTGGTTGATGAGGATTGACAACGTATTGCTGCCGGTGTCGACGGTGATGAGGTCGCGCAAGTTGTCGCCGTTCACGTCGCAGGTTACGATCGTCGACGGCTGGCTGCCCACGGTGTAGCTCTTGGCGGTGAAGGTACCATCGCCGTTATTGATGAGCACGTCGGCGGTGTTGCCCGCTGAATTCACGCTGGCAAGATCGATTAGCCCGTTGCCTGTGAGATCAGCTGCTACGCGCAGAGACGGATGTGCTGCGGAATACTTCGTCGGCGGGAGGAAGCCGAGACCGGGTAAGAACGGGAGGTTCCCTTCGTACGCTCCCATGTCGGCGGCCGCCTTTTGGACGCGCGGGAACCCGGGTCCGCGCTGATCGGTGGTAAGGCCCAGCGGATTCGCGCCTCGATCGATCACAAGGCTGGTTGGAACCGGTGCCATCGTTCGCGATGGGCCGCCATTGAACATCAGTGGCCCGAGGTAGGGTGAAGCACCGACAAGGTTGGAGACCCGCGGCACTACCACGCCGAGTCCGGGATTCCCGACCAGCGAGTTCGTCGCATCGACATGATAGGGCGTCTGAATCGTCAGGAGACTCACGCCGATGTCCGCGGCGTTGACCGTGGGATTGGAAATGATCGATGAAACCACCTTCAACGTTGGCGCATCCGCATTGCTTGAGGAGGCCGGGAAAGTCGCTCCGGTGAAGATTCCGATTCCGTTCGTTCTCTGAGGGAGTCCATAATTTCCGGCCACGGTAGAGTTGTAAACCGCCGCTGCAACGTTGCCGCTTATCGAGATCGCCCCCTGAGTTGTGTTCGCGACATTATTCGCGATGGTGGAGTTGATTACCTGGAATGCCATCGCGGAACTCTGCCCCTGCAGGGAGAGGTATGGGTTGAACACATATACTCCTGCGCCAGTATCGGCCGAGTTTTCGCTGATCTCCGAGCGCACGATGCTGAGCGACTTCGCGTAAGCTCGAATCGCGCCCCCTTGGTAGCCGGCATTCGCACTCGTGGCGGGAAGATCCACGTGGTTGTCGACAAAGCGTGAATCCGAAATGTCGACGCTGCCGCCGACGTAGAGTGAGATCGCGCCGCCGCGACCGTTCAACGATGTCGGCTGCGCACGATTGCCGATGAACGCGCTGTTGCTGATCGTGGCCGTCATCGCGGTTTGCGGAGTTGTTAGACAATTCTCGACCACGAACAGCGCACCGCCGTCCTGCTGAGTCCCCGCTGCAGCGGTCGCCGCCCCCGGTCGCGAGATGTTGTTCAGAAACTGCGAATTGTTGATCGTGACTAGTTGTCCCGGATGCTGGATGAGTACGAAAACGCCGCCGCCCACCCTAGCGTGATTGTTCTGGATGATCACTGCGTCCAGTGCGAGCGACTTGAACGATAGGATTGCGCCACCGCCCGCGTTGTTCGGATCGGTGCCGTTTTGCAGCGTCAGGCCGGACAGTGTCACAAGGTAGTCCGTCGGTCCAACCAGCGCGGGGCACGTCGCTGGAGTATTGGGTCGAATCAGGAAGAGGCGGTTCGTCGCCTTTCCGTCAATCGTGAGACTCGCTGCGCCGGGGCCGGTGATCGTCAGCGGGCCCTGCGTGATTTGCAGCTGGCCCGAGGTCAACGTGATCGTCCCTGTCACGCCGAAGTCGATGCTGTTCGCCCCTGGCGTCGCGTTCGCCTGCGCGATCGCGTCGCGCAAACTTCCCGGACCGCTGTCGTTGGTGTTGGTGACGGTGAAGTTCGCCGCATGGGCCGACCAGGCGACCGCGCAGATGAGCGCGAGAACGATAAAACGATCCATGGCCGAATCTCCCTTGAGGTTCAGAAGTCGATCCGCAATCCGAGCGTGTACTTCTGATCCCTGAAGTTCTCCTTGCCGAAGAGCTGTTCGTAGTTGAAGAAGGCGGCAAAGCCGTTGCCGAAGATCGCCGAGGTGCCGACACCGAAGTTGCCGTAGCTCTTGTCTTGACCAAGCGTCGGAAGGATCGTCGACGGCGAGGTCAGCCCCGCGAACTGGGCCGTCACGGCCTGCGTGCTGCTGTGCGTGACGTATTGCCACTCGAGCCTCCCGTAAGGCACGAGCACCCCCCACGACGTGCTGGCGGCGTAGCTGACCTGACCGCCCAGCGTCAGCGTCGTCGTCTTCGCTCGCTGCTCGCCGATCGCGAGGGCGTCTCCGGGTGTGCCATCCTCGGTGAAGCCGTTGACCTTGGCGTCGATGTATTCAACCCTCAGGTACGGATTGAGCGTCAACGCGCCCTCGTTGAAGTTCCAGCCGGCATTCACGGCGGCACCAAACTGATCGCCGTTGGTGCTGCTCGTCGCCTGCCCGGCGCCCTGTTGTTGACGCGAGCTGTGGTAGCGATTGTGACCCGCGTTGATGATCGCATCGATGTACGCGTTCTCCACGGGGACATAGCTCCCGTAAAACGAGAAGCTGTAGCCATTGGCGTTCTGGCTGCCACCGTCGGAGACGTGGGTGTTCGCCCACAGCAACCCGAGCGCGGCGCCCAGGATGTGATTGCCATCGAAGCGGTAGTCGGTGCCCAGCGTCACCCCGTTCGAGGTGACCTTGAAAGCGCTCTGCGTGTCGACGGCAGACTGCCGACCGATGTCGACCTGCCCGTTCGCGTATACGCCCCAGCGCGCGAACGGGTCCGGCCTGTCTGCGGACGCGCCCCCGGCCGTGACCGGCGTACCGTCGTGATCGCTGTCGGACGCCAGCGCCAAGGCGCTAAACAGCGGCAAGGTCCGACCATCGATGCCCACCTTGAGCGCTTGGGCCACCGCCTGAGTGTGTTCAGCACGAACTTGGTCGAGTCGCTGCCGGATGTTGCTGATCTGAATGGTCGGCGCCGTCACTGCGGTTACCGCAGCAGGAGAGACAATGTCCTGCGCCGCGCCAGGGTCTACGGCGGGCGCCTGGTTTACGGTCAGAACGCCGCTGGCCGACGACGTCCCGGTGCATGCGCCCGTCGCTCCGCTGATATCAGTGATCTGAAATGCAAGCGTGTAGGTGCCCGCCGCCGTAGGTGTCCCGGAAATCAGTCCCGTGGCCGAAAACGTCAGACCGGGCACCGGTGCCAGGTTTTGCCACGTGAATGAAAACTTCGGCGCAGGGTTGGTCGGGCATTCGTAAACCTGGCTCAGGTCGTAGCTGTATGGCTTGCCCACGGTCGCCGCTGGCACCGATATTTTTCGAGCAACCGGTGCGCGGGCAATACCCGCAGCAGAGACATCGTCGGTTGCGGCACTGGCGCAGAGTGCTAGCGCGAAACCGATCAAGAACTGCTGGCAAGATTGCAGTTTTGTTGCAGGCATGCTCGTTCCCCTTGTCGAGCAAGACGCGCAGTCGCGTACTGCGGGTGAAGGCACGTACCGACAACCGCGGGCTGTTCTAGATTGTTCCTGGTTTCACCAGGTTAACGACCTACCACGAAGGACGTGAGCGTTACGCTGACACCTAGGGGGAAGAGTGCTTTCACTTTGGCTCTAGGAACAGCGGCTATCCCGAGCCGTCTCCCATCGTGAGAAAGCCTGATCCGTTCCCTGTCCACCGCCCAAGTTCACCTGCATCCTGATGCCTCTACACAGCTGACGCTCCGCAGTCTGGCTCTTTAGTGCTTCGGTTTCGAGATTGAGAGTCATGTCCTTGAAACTACCTTGAACGGCGTGCGGTCGGCGACGCAAGTACCGTCAGGGTTTCGATAATTCGTCAAAATACTTGTCTACTCATCCGCGCCAGACGATGCGAAATGCACGCAGAAAAGTAAATGATGCAAATGCATCATCGGGATGCGCGTTTTCACGTGCGAGACCTTGCGGTTGAGTCACTCGTCAGCGCGACGGCGTGAAACTTGAGGTTGATGTCGTCGTCATAGCGTCCCGAACGACGCTAACTAAAGTTGGATCCGATGTCAGGAACGCGTCAGCAAGCACGCGCCGCTCGTCGGAAGACAGACCAATTCACAAAGCGCACTGCGGCAATTTTCTGATTTTTCACATTGCAATCTTAAAATTCCCTAGGCAGCCTGCTAACCGCGGCGGGGATGCGAAAGGGGAGATCCATGACGTTGGCCGAAGAGCTCAACGGGTTGCTCTTGTCGCTCTATCGCGCGGCGCGCGAAATTCCGCTTGCCGAATTTCAGCGGGCTGCGTTGGAGCTGATCAGACCAACGCTGCGCTTCACGACTGCCCGGTGGGGAACAAACCCATTACCGGGTAACACTGCTGCCAAGGGCAGTGCTCATCTCTATAGCGATCATCCTGTTACAGCGGCTGTGTACGAGGAAATCAAAGATCGGGATCTCTCCGTCCAGATTGAGCTCTATAGGCGAAAAGGGCCCATCGACTACGGCGTCGGCACATTACTTCATGGCAAGTGTCGCAGCGCTTCTCGCGACTGCGCCAAGCGGTCGGGGCACCAGAATGTCATCCTCGCGTTTGATGTCGACACCGCGAAGAAGCTGCTGAAGTGGATGTCGTTCTATCGTGCCGATCACCATCAACCTTACGATGCAAGAGACTATCGTCTCGCGCGCCTCCTGGTACCCCACTTGTGGGAAGCGCTAACACTCAATCGAATGACGCAACTCGAGCATATCGATCGTAGCGGAGTGGACCGGCCGTTCAAGCTCGGAATTGCCGATACTAACGGGGTTCTACACCATGCCGAATCGGACTTCGGCGCTTTGCTGAGATCAGAGTTCGGCAATAGCGCTGACCGCCAACTGCCTCCCGCTTGTCTGATCACGCTGCTGGAGCGCGGGCGCTATGTGGGGGACTCAGTGGTGATCTGGGTTGCTCAACGCACCGATGTATTGTTCTTGAAGGCACGCTCTCCAATTGCCGTCGATCGTCTCTCGCCGCGAGAACGAGAAATTTCAAATGCTATCGCGCGCGGCAAGAACTACAAAGAGATTGCACTGGAGCTTGCCATTGCGCCTGCCACGGTGCGAAATCATATTCAAGCCATTCACCAAAAGCTCGCCGTGAGCAATGCTGCGGGGCTCATCGCACAGCTCGGGATGGCGTCTTAACAGGGAAGTCGCGTCGTATCTTTCGTGCCTAGAATCCTTCTTTGACCGCGGGTGGTTCGCAACCGTTGGTGGCAACGCCGGGCCGGTTAAGATCGTTAGGCGGCACAATCGATGAATGGGAGGCACAAATGAGATTCTCATCGCTCGCCACCGGTGTCATTTTGGGTCTGGCCAGCACGCCTGCCTTGCCCCAAACGACACTTGGTGAATTGGTCGACGGCGGAGGCAAGAAGCTATCTAAAGCTGAAGTCGTCGAGATCCTGGGGGGCGCGAAACTCAGCGGCCCAACCAAGGCTGGCGGCACTTTTCAAGCGGACTTCAAAACGGACGGTACGTTTACGGGTAGCTTTCAATCGCCACAAGGCAAGGGTGGTGGAATGTTCGGCGCCTGGGCCGTCGATGAAACCGGAAAGGTGTGTACCGAGTTCACGAACTCTCGCAGCGAGGGCGCGACCGGCAAACTATCGAACTGCGCGTTCTGGTACAAGAAAGACAGCGACTATTTTATTTCGGATTCCGACAGTGATCGAAGTGCAGCGCTTCTAAGACGCAGCGTCAAGAAATAGGGTATTCGCTTCTTGTTAGGGCGGGATCGGGTCCACGAAGCGATTTATTGAAATGGACGCCGGCCGAGAAGTCCTTCGCGCTTGCCGGTGGCGGCGCCGGCCCCCGGTTAACTAAGTGCGCTAGGGAGCTTGGAGTATGGCACCCAGGGCAGGATTCCTAGCAGTTACTTAAGCCCCTGATTTTCGAATTAAGATGCTTTGCACCATCGCCAAATTGCCCCCAAACTCCTCCCGGGCAGCAAGATCTCCTGCGCGTGGAGGCGACCAAGGCTCGGGAGAAGTGTAGTGAGCAATGCGTGGGCCGATTCAGCGCTGACAGCTGCAAGAGTCGTTCGTCTACCAACTCGGTAACGCGCTTGCCGGCGTCAGAAGTCGCCCGTGCTGGTCGGGCGCTGAGCCGTGCTTTAAGGCCTACGGTTTTTCCTCGCTTGGCGGAGTGCTTCGGTGACTTCGTCATCGACCTCGGCGAGCGACGGCCTGACGAGAAATCGCCGGCTTGTCTGTACTGCGTGATTGCTTTCAAATATTGATAAGAGTCTCAGCAGCGCCATTCGCGCAGGGGTCGCGCACTTAGGAGGGCTACTCTGAGGATCCCTCTCAATTAGAAATGAGCAATTCCTCCCCAATGTGAATGCGGCTGTCGAGTTAACAACGTGCCACGTTGTTAATTTATTGCGCAGAAAGTCGATTCGCCTTCGAATATCCGTGGCCGATGGGCGCGGCGCCGCCGCGCACGTGAACCGCGTCGCCGGGGGCGGCTTGACGGCAGATATTTTAAGCTTAATATATTCAAGTAGTAGCTTTCGCGAGGCGAGCGATGCGTATCGTGTGTGTCGGTGGCGGACCCGCCGGCCTCTATCTGGCGCTGCTGATGAAGAAGTTCGATGCGCGGCACGATGTCACCGTCATCGAGCGCAACCGCCCCTACGACACGTTCGGCTGGGGAGTCGTTTTTTCGGACCAGACCTTGGGGAACCTCGCCGCCGCCGATCGCGAGACGCACGCCGAGATCAGCGACGCGTTCTGCCACTGGGACGATATCGACGTCCACTTCAAGGGCCGCACCGTCACCTCCGGAGGCCACGGCTTCTGCGGAATCGGCCGAAAGCGGCTGCTCAATATCCTGCAGCGGCGTGCCGAGACCCTCGGCGTGCGACTGGTTTTCGAGACCGAGGCGGTCGACGAGTGCGCGCTCGGCCGGTGTGATCTCATCGTCGCCAGCGACGGCGTCAACAGCGCGCTCCGCACGCGCCACGCGTACGTATTCCGGCCGGAGATCGAGCGGCGGCGCTGTCGCTACGTCTGGCTGGGCACGCGGCGCCTCTTCGATGCGTTCACCTTCGCCTTCGAGCCGACCGAGTGGGGCTGGTTTCAGGCGCACGCGTACAAGTTCGATCACGAGACGAGCACCTTCATCGTCGAGACGTCCGAGGAGACCTGGCGGGCGGCCGGCATCGATCGCATGTCGAGCGACGAATCGATCGCGTTCTGCGAGCGTCTGTTCGGCAAGTATCTCGCTGGACACAGGCTGATGACCAACGCCGCGCACTTGTCCGGATCGCCATGGATCAACTTCCTGCGCATCGTCAACCAGACCTGGATCTGCGAGTCCGCGTCTGCGCCGATCGTGCTGCTGGGCGACGCCGCCCATACCGCGCACTTCTCGGTCGGCTCGGGCACCAAGCTCGCCTTGGAGGACGCGATCGCTCTGGCGCGCGCACTTGAACGGCAGCCTGATCTCATCGAGGCGCTCAAGGCGTATGAGGCCGAGCGCATGATCGAGGTGCTGAAGATCCAGAACGCGGCGCGCAACTCGACCGAATGGTTCGAGAACGTCGCGCGCTACACGCAGCTTGAGGCCGAGCAGTTCGCCTACAGCTTGCTGACCCGCAGCCAGCGCATCTCCCACGAGAATTTGCGCCTGCGCGACAAGAGCTACATCACCGGGTTCGAAACCTGGTTCGCTGGCCGAAGCGCAAAGTCGGCGAACGCCCGGCGCAAAGCCGTGCCGCCGATGTTTACGCCGTTCACGCTGCGCGGGGTTACTGTTTCGAACCGGGTCGTGGTGTCGCCGATGGCCCAGTATTCGTGTGCAGACGGCACGCCGGACGATTACTACCTGGTGCACTTGGGCAGCCGCGCGCATGGCGGCGCGGGACTGGTGTTCACGGAAATGACCTGCGTTTCCGCCGATGCGCGCATTTCACCCGGCTGCGCCGGCATGTACAACGAAGTGCACAAGGCGGCGTGGACGCGCATCGTCGACTATGTGCACCGGCACACGCCCTCGAAGATCGGGATGCAGCTCGGTCACGCCGGTCCAAAGGGCTCCACGCAACTGGGCTGGGAAGACGCCGACGAGCCGTTGCCGGCGGGCAACTGGCCGCTCATTGCTCCGTCCGCGGTAGCGTACGGTCCGCGCAACCAGCGTCCCCGGGCGATGACACGCGCTGACATGGATCGCGTCAAGGTCGACTTCGTGCGCGCCGCCCAATGGGCGAGCGAATGCGGATTCGACTGGCTCGAATTGCATTGCGCGCATGGCTATCTACTGTCAGCGTTCATCTGCCCGCTGACCAACCGACGTGACGACATGTACGGCGGCAGCCTGGAGAACCGCTGCCGCTATCCACTGGAAGTGCTGCGCGCCATGCGCGAGGTGTGGCCCGATGACAAGCCCTTGTCGGTGCGCATTTCCGCGCACGACTGGGCGCCTGGCGGCAACACGCCGGGCGACGCGGTCGTCATAGCGCGCCTGTTCAAGGCTGCGGGCGCCGACCTGATCGATGTGTCTTCCGGACAGACGACCCGCGAGGCGAAGCCGGTCTACGGGCGCATGTACCAGACGCCGTTCGCGGACCGCATCCGCAACGAGGCGGCCATCGCGACGATGGCGGTCGGCGCGATCTTCGAAGCCGACCACGTCAACAGCATCATCGCCGCCGGCCGGGCCGACCTCTGCGCGCTGGCGCGGCCGCACCTGGCGGATCCCTACTGGACGCTCCACGCCGCGGCTCAGCTTGGCTACACAGACTTGCCGTGGCCGCCGCAGTACCTGCCCGGGAAGGCACAACTCGAACGCAACCTCGCTCGGGCGGCGCAGCTTGCCGAGGTCGAGCGCGCCGAAGCGAATGGATAGCCGATGAACCAGGCGGCCGATCCGGAGTCGCGCGTGCACCGCGCGCACCACGACGCACTACGTGTGTGGTTGCGTCTGTTCACTTGCACGCAATTGATCGAGCGCACCATCCGCACCCGACTGCGGAACGAGTTCAACACCACCCTGCCTCGGTTCGACTTGATGGCGCAGCTCCAGAGGCATCCGGGTGGACTCAAGATGGGCGAGCTGTCGAAGCGGTTGCTGGTGACCGGAGGCAATGTCACCGCCATCACCGATCTGCTGGTGGCCGAGGGTCTGGTCGAGCGCGCACCGATCGCTGGCGACCGGCGCGCGTTCGCGGTGCGCCTGACCGCGAAGGGCAGGCGTGCGTTTGACGCGATGGCGCGGGCACACGAGCGCTGGCTGATCGAGCTCATGGCCGGCGTCGGCGCGGCGAACCGTGGTGCGCTCTACGAACTGTTGGGGCACCTCAAGGAAACGCTGCGGGAAACGCCGCAGCGGAAACTGCGACTGATGCGGGCGTCCAGGGAGAACGCGCGATGAGCATGAAACGTGAGATGCAGCCCTATGCGCATTACCAGGCCCGCAATTTTTTATGGCAGGCCGACCGCAACGTGGCGACGATCCTTCTCAATCGCCCGGAGAAGCGGAACCCGCTGACCTTCGACGCCTACGCCGAGCTGCGCGACCTGTTCCGGGGCCTGGTCTTCGCCACCGACGTCAAGGTGCTCGTGATCGCCGGCGCCGGCGGCAACTTTTGCTCCGGCGGCGACGTGCACGAGATCATCGGCCCGTTGACCGAGATGCCGGCAGTGGAACTCCTCGCCTTCACCCGGATGACCGGCGATCTGGTGCGTGCGATGCGCGCCTGCCCGCAGCCGATCGTCGCCGCGATCGATGGCACCTGCGCCGGGGCCGGTGCGATGATCGCGCTCGCGTCCGACTTTCGCCTCGGGACTCCGCAGTGCAAGACGGCGTTCCTGTTCAGCCGCGTGGGCCTCGCCGGATGCGACATGGGCGCATGCACGCTGCTCCCGCGTACGATCGGCCAGGGCCGCGCTGCGGAGTTGCTCTACACCGGGCGCGCGATGAGCGCTGACGAAGGGGTCCACTGGGGATTCTTCAACGCGCTGCACGCGGAGGATCAGGTGCTGGCTGCGGCGCAGTCCGTCGCCCGGCAACTGGCCGACGGGCCGACCTTCGCGCACGCGATGACCAAGAAGATGCTGTATCAGGAGTGGGCGATGGACCTCGATACCGCGATCGAGGCAGAAGCGCAGGCGCAAGCGATCTGCATGCAGACCGAGGATTTTCGGCGCGCGTATCGCGCGTTCGTCGCCAAGCACAAGCCGGCCTTCGAGGGTAACTAAGGACGCGAATCGGCGCCACCCAATCATCATGGAGCACTCGCATCTCGACTGGCCGTTCTTCGAGGCGTCGCACCGGGCGCTGGCGGGTGACGTCGACTGTTGGGCAGAAGAGCAAGCGCCACGACGATCGCGCGATCGCGACGTCGACACCCTGTGCCGCGAATGGGTGGGCGCACTCGCCACCGCCGGACACTTGCGGCACTGCGTGCCTGCCCGGTTCGGCGGCAGCGCCGAGACGCTCGATTCGCGCTCGATCTGCCTGATACGCGAGACGCTCGCCTATCATGACGGTCTTGCCGATTTTGCCTTCGCGATGCAGGGGCTGGGCGCCGGCCCGATCGTTCTCGGCGGCAACGCCGTGCAGCAGTCGCGCTGGCTCGCCAAGGTAGCCGACGGCCGGGCCATCGCGGCGTTCGCACTCTCCGAGCCGGACGCCGGTTCCGACGTCGGCGCGCTGACCACGCGCGCGCGCCACGATGGCGGCGGATGGCGTCTCGACGGCTGCAAGACCTGGATCTCGAACGGCGGCATCGCCGACTTCTACTGCGTATTCGCGCGCACCGGTGCCGAGACAGGCTCGCGAGGCATTTCGGCGTTCGTCGTGCCCGCGGAAACGCCTGGCGTCATCGTCGCGGAGCGCATCGGCGTGATTGCGCCGCATCCCCTGGCGCGAATCGAGCTCGACGGCTGCCGCGTTGCAAGCGATGCACTCGTCGGCGCCGAGGGTGAGGGCTTCAAGCTTGCTATGCAGACGCTCGACATCTTTCGCGCCTCGGTCGGCGCCGCGGCGCTGGGGTTCGCGCGGCGCGCCTTGGATCTCGCCGTCGCGCACGCTCGCTCGCGACGCATGTTCGGCGCGACGCTTGCCGACCGGGAGCTCGCCCAGGCGAGGCTCGGCGAGATGGCGACGATGGTCGATGCCTCGGCGCTGCTGGTCTACCGCGCGGCCTGGCAGCGCGACGCCGGAAAGCGGCGCACGACGCGAGAGGCCGCGATGGCGAAGATGGCGGCCACCGAATGTGCGCAGCAGGTGATCGATGCATCGGTGCAAATGCACGGCGGCGCGGGCGTGATGACCGGACAAGTGGTCGAACGTCTCTATCGTGAGATCCGCGCACTGCGCATCTACGAAGGTGCGACCGAAGTGCAGAAGCTCATCATCGGCCGGGCGGTGGCTGCGGGAACCGACTCATGACCGTCAGCGGGCCGCCACGGCGCGCGATTCGCGCCTCTGCTGGGTCCATCGCAGCGGCCGAATTGGCTTATGACACGGCGAGGGTGGGGGGCCAGTGAGCTACACGGCGCACGTCGACACGTTCGCCCGCGACAACCTGCCGCCGCGCGAAGCATGGCCCGAGCTCGTCTTCGAGCTGCCTGAGCTGCAATACGCGGATCGCATCAATTGCGCTACCGAGCTGCTCGATGGCGCGGTGGCGCGTGGCTGGGGCGGACGCACCGCGATTCGCACCCCGGACGGCCTCAGCTGGACGTATGAGGAGCTGCTAGCCACTGCCAATCGCATCGCCAATGTACTGGTCGAGGACCTGGAGCTCGTCACCGGCAACCGCGTTCTGCTGCGCGCGCCGAACAATCCGATGATGGCCGCGTGCTGGCTCGCGGTGGTGAAGGCCGGTGGCATCGCCGTCGGCACGATGCCGCTGTTTCGCGCCAAGGAACTCACCGACATCGTGACCAAGGCCGAAGTGTCGCACGCGCTGTGCGACGTGCGCCTCGCAGGTGATCTCGCGAACGCGCTGCCGGGGTGCCCCACGCTCCGCCGTGTCGCCTATTTCGGCGGCGACGCGTCCGATCGACTCGAGAGGCGAATGGCGGCCAAGTCGGCGACGTTCGCCGACGCGCCCACGGCCGTCGACGACGTCTGCCTGATCGCGTTTACGTCAGGGACAACCGGTCGCCCGAAGGGCACGATGCATTTCCACCGCGACGTGCTCGCCGCCTGCGACTGTTGGCCCAAATCGACGCTCCGCGCGACGGCCGAAGACCTGTTCGCGGGCAGCCCGCCGCTCGCCTTCACCTTCGGCCTCGGTGGCCTGTTGCTGTTCCCGCTGCGCATCGGCGCGTCGACGCTGCTACTGGAGAGGCCCTCCGCGGAGCTCCTGCTCCCGGCGATCGCCGAGCACCGCGTCAACGTTTTGTTCACCGCGCCGACCTCCTACCGGGCGATGGCGGCGCCTGCTGCGCAGCATAATCTCGCGAGCCTGCGCAAGTGCGTGTCGGCGGGCGAGGCGCTGCCCGCGGCGACGCGCAAGCTGTGGAAGGACGCGACCGGCATCGAGATCATCGACGGCATTGGCGCGACCGAGCTCCTGCACATCTTCATCTCGCACGACGAGGCGCACTCGAAGCCCGGCGCAACCGGTACACCGGTTCCCGGCTATCGCGCGTGTGTAATGGACGACGACGGCAATGCGCTGCCGCCAGGGCGCGTGGGGAAGCTCGCAGTCAAGGGCCCGACCGGCTGCCGCTATCTGGCCGATGCGCGCCAGAACGAATACGTGAGGGATGGGTGGAACTACACGGGCGACGCGTACCTCATCGATGACGACGGCTACTTCGTCTATCAGGCACGTACCGATGACATGATCATCAGCGCCGGGTACAACATCGCCGGACCGGAAGTCGAAGGCGCGTTGCTCGCGCACGCTGCGGTCGGCGAGTGCGCGGTGGTCGGCTCTCCGGATCGCGAGCGCGGTGAGATTGTCAAGGCCTTCATCGTGTTGAAGGCGGGCTGCGAAGCGAGCGAGACGCTCAAGCGCGAGCTGCAGGACTTCGTCAAGAGCGCCATCGCGCCGTACAAGTACCCGCGGGCGATCGACTTCGTGAGCCAACTCCCGCGAACCGAGACCGGCAAGCTGCAGCGATTCAGGCTGCGCCAGCTCGAGTGCGAGCGCTTCGATGGCAGCCGGTGAGGTCGCGGCCGGCGCGGGCGGTTAGCGGCGCCCGGTAACGCAACAGCGAAGGAACAAGCATGGAGATATTGCAGCCCCCCGGCTGGGCCCGGCCGCGAGGTTACGCGCACGGTGTCGCAGCGAACGGTCGCCTAGTGTTCGTCAGCGGTCAGATCGGCTGGAACGCGCAGGGCCGCTTCGAGGCGACCGGTTTCGTGGAACAGGCTCGGCAGGCACTCGCCAATATCGTCGCCGTACTCGTTGAGGCCGGAGGACGCCCCGAGCATATTGTCCGGATGACCTGGTACGTCGTCGACAAGCGCGAATACCTCACCAGCTCGGCGGCTCTCGGTGCCGCATATCGAGAAGTCATCGGCAATCACTATCCGGCGATGACTGCCGTCGAGGTCGCTTCGCTGGTCGAAAACGCGGCCCGCGTGGAGATCGAAGCTACGGCGGTGATCCCGTAGCCGAGTGTGCAGCAGTGCTGGCGTGGGCGTCCGCGTCCCTTAGAGTCAGGAATTGCTGCTGCGCGTCGACGAGGTGATTCAGTAGCAACGCGCGATGTCCGCTCCTGGCCGATAACGGCCGCGAGCCGCCGCCGAATGAATATTCCGGGCCAGAATCTTCGTCTCTCGAGTATTCTCACCTGAGATCAGTTGCTTGTGCATTTCGGCATTGGCATGAGCCTTTCCAATACCCTCATTGCTATCCGAAAACAAAAGAGTTCACTCGTCCACGCTCAAAATGCCGGACGGTGTCGGTCGTTAGTGCTCGACCGGAAGATAATCTGGAGCGACGACTAGACCGCCGCCGGAGTGGTAGGCACGATCTCGTTCTCAAGCCAACTGAGCGTCTCAGTCAGTGCCTGGTCCAACGATAGCCGCCGCCCGGTTTCGTAGGCCGCTTCGTAGTCTTTGGCGCCGAGCATCTGGCGCGGCTTCTTTCGCAGTTCCTCGAGGACCGCATCGTCGATGAGGATATTTCGGAGCCCACCCATCCGGTCGAGCGTTGCGTCGAAGACGGACTGCAGGCGCACCGCGCGTTCCCACTCACTGTTTGCCGCAGCGAGAAGCGCAGCAAGATCGATGCTGAGCATTGCCCGGAATTGGGAATCTAACTCGCAGGAAACGCGAATTGATTCGACGAGCGGTTGAGTTGCACGATCTAATCTGCCGCGCGCAATCGATACGCGGACAATTTGTTCCAGAAGGACGTGCGACCGTTCGCGATTGTCAGAATCGTGTCCCGCTAGCGCCTCGTCGAGGTAGGCGGTGGCCGCGTCGAAATCGCATTGCATCCGGCAGATCAAGGCTTTGGTCTGGAGAGCAAGGCTCAGGTGTGCTGGACCGAGGCGTCTGGCGACTGTCAGCTGTTTTTCGGCGTACTCCGAGGCATCGGTAAGATCTCCGCAGTATAGTCGCGCCCACGCGAGGTGGTTCAGGCACAAGGCGATCAGAACCTCGTCGTCATGTTCGCCGGCGATGGTGAGCGCCTCCTTGAGTGGTTCAATCGCATCGGGGACTCTGCCGGACAGGCGCTGAACCACCCCAAGCGAAAGCAGCGCGCGAGCTTTGCTTATTGAACGGTCGGCGCCGGGTCGAGCAAGTGCCTCGGTGCAGACCTGGCGGCCCAGCACGAATAGTCCGCGATTATGCCAGTACATGCACATGTTGAATGCGAGTTCCAACCCTCGATCAGTACCATCCGGATCATGGTCACACCATGCGTGTGCAGCCAGCAGGTTCGACAGCTCACGGTCGACACGCGCTAGCCAGCTTTTCGCCTCGCGAGCGTAGAGTTTGGGACGAGCACGTTCGGAGAAGGCGAGAAAATAAGCGAGATGCCGACTCCTGGCAGCATCCGTTGAACCGGATTCGACCAGGCGATCCTGCGCGTACTGCCGCACGGTTTCCAACATGCCGTACCGCAACTCGGCCGGTGCGCTGCGCTCGACGACCACGAGCGACAGGTCGACCAGTCGCTCGAGTCGCTCGAGGGCTTCGCCTTCGTCGCCACGTTCGCCCACAACGGCGGCGGCAGCTTCCAGCGTCCAGCCCCCGGCAAACACCGAAAGACATTGCAACCATCGTTGCTCGTCCAGCG
>Ga0306920_100000068_pt1 | contig 137089 bp, 112 predicted proteins | sample flu12Cox44000170_FD_204666 | JGI IMG/M metagenome (GOLD analysis project Ga0306920, IMG submission 204666) | Lab enrichment of tropical soil microbial communities from Luquillo Experimental Forest, Puerto Rico - flux4day.12C.oxic.44.000.170 (v2)... | ecosystem: Environmental > Terrestrial >...
CGCAGATGCCCAGCGTCTCGCGCACGTTGTGGTCGGTGATCAGCACGCCGATGCCGCGCGCCTTCAGGAAGCCGATGATGCGCTGGATCTCGATGACCGCGATCGGGTCGACGCCGGCGAACGGCTCGTCCAGCAGGATGAAGCGCGGCTGCGTGGCCAGCGCGCGCGCGATCTCGACGCGGCGCCGCTCGCCGCCCGACAGCGCCGGCGCCGGCGAGTCGCGCAGGTGCGTGAGGCTCAGGTCGTTGAGCAGGCCGTCGAGGCGCTGGTCGATCTCGGCGGGCTTGAGCGCCTTGCCGTCGGCGTCGTACTGCAGCTCGAGCACCGCGCGGATGTTCTCGTCGACCGTCAGCTTGCGGAAGATCGACGCCTCCTGCGGCAGGTAGCTCAGGCCCAGGCGCGAGCGCTGGTGGATCGGCTTGTGCGACACCTGCTGGCCGTCGATGCGGATGTCGCCGGCGTCCGCGCGCACCAGGCCCACGACCATGTAGAACGTCGTCGTCTTGCCCGCGCCGTTGGGGCCCAGCAGGCCGACGACCTCGCCCGCGTTGACCGCCAGATGCACCTCCTTGACGACCAGGCGCGCGCCGTAGGACTTGCGCAGGCCCATGGCCTCCAGCCGGCTCTGCGCCGAGGCGGCGGTCGCCGGTGCGTGGGCCGGCTCGGCGTTCAGCGGTGACGCAGGCACCGGCGTCGCCGACGGGGACACCGCGGTGCCAGGCTGGACCTGCGCCGTGCTCGGGGATCCGTCGGTCATTTGCCCGACCCCGATGCCGGCGTCGGCAGTTTCAGCGGCTCGCGCGCCGCCGCGGCGCTGGCTGCCTTGGGCGTGAAGATGACCGTGGTGCGGCCGCTCGGGCCCGGCGTGCCGCCGCCTTCGAACTTGACCGTCTCGGTCGCGGTGTCGTACGTGATGAGCGGCGCGCTCGCCTGGTCGGTGACCGCCGTGCCCTTGAGCATGCGCAGGTGGGCCGCGCCGACGAAGCGCACGCGGTTGCCGGCGCTGTCGTATTCGATGCGCTGGGCGTCGCCCTCGCTGTACTCGTCCTCGCCGTCGCGCTTCTGTCGGAAGGTGGCGGGCTTGCCGGCGGAGCCGTAGGCGAAGCCCAGGCGCTGGCCGTCCGCATCCTCGCTGACCTCGACGCGGTCGGCATGGATCTCCAGCGTGCCCTGCGTGATGACGACGTCGCCGGTGAAGACGGCGCTGTGCTTCTTCAGGTCGACGACGTCCGGCGCCTGGCCGGCGCTGGTGACGCTCATCGGCTTGCTGCGGTCGGCCTTCTCGGCATGCGCGCCCGAGCCCAGGGTGGCGAGCGCGGCGGCGACCAGCGCGAGCGCGGCGCGCGACCCGGCGACGCCCGGGCGGCGGGTCGCCGCGGCGGAGGCGGTTGCGGGCGGCGGAGGAGTTGTAAGCGGTCGCATCGTGATCGGCACGGAAATTGCAGATCATTCTAGCCGCGGTGCCCGCCAATGTGCGCGATGGTCTCTTGCGTTGTTTGTGAACCAACGATCCGCCGGGCGTGCGCGGCGTTTCATACGGTACCCCCTATGTTGGGGCCGTCCGCGAGGCCGCGCGGTTCCTATAGTCGCCGCTCGATCGGCGCGCGGCTTGTTGCCGCAGTCGCCGGGACAACGAAGACACGCCTGACTGGAGACCGATGAGATCGATCGCACCTGCGCGCGGACGCAAGATCCGCTGCCTGTTCCTGGTTTTCTGCGCGATGCTCGCGGGCGTCTGCGCCGCGGCGGGCAACGACGTCGCCCCGCCGCGGTTGCACGTCGTGCGCGTCAACGAGGCCAGTGCCGACGCGCTGGCCGGCGTGCGCGAGTTCGCCGCCGTGCAGGTCGAATCCTGCCGCGTCACGCAGCACCTGTCCGGCAGCGGCGCGCCGCCGCTGACCGACGCGCAACTGCGCAAGATCGTGTTCCTCCAGGACGAGGCGTTCTACGACGGCGACCGCATCGCGCACTATTCGACGCGCCGCTTCGTCGTGGCCGACGGCAGTTCCTCCTGCGCGCCCTACGTGCTGGTGCTGCGCGACGTCAGCATCACCGTGGGCTGCGGCACCCGCATCGTCGGACGCTCCGGCAACGACCTGAACAGCGACGCGCCGCCCGGCCCCCCCGAGACACACGTGGAGCGCACCGGCCCGTCGGGCGACGCCTGCGTGCACGCGCGCAAGCCGGTCGAGACGGATGGCCTCCCGACCGACTCCGCGGGGTCGGACGTGAACTGCATCTGGCAGAGCCGGCTCCTGGCCGCCCGATTCGGCGCGCTGACCAGGCGGCCGCCGGCGCCCGGCAACGGCCCCTCCGCGACCGGCCTCGACGCCTGCCTCTACCAGCCGTTGCCGCACTACGCGTCGGCGCATTCGGCCGGCGAGGACGTGGTGTTGCGCACCCACTCGAGCGCCCCGCCGGCGCAGCAGGCCGTCAGCGGCGGCCACATCGAGTTCGAAGGAAACACGCGTCTGCAGGCCATGGACGTCGGCGGCCCGGCCGCGGCGAAGTTCGACCAGGCCGCGGCGGAGGCGTTCGTGCGGCTGCCGCCGCGGGAAGGCGTGTGAGCGCGCCCCGGCCGGATCAGCCGCGGTAGCGGATGCGGTTGATCAGCAGGTCGGTGGTGATGAGCACGCCGGGCCGGGCCAGGACGACGAAGCGGCCGCCGATGGCGAGCTCCGGCGTCTCGCTGATGCCGTAGTCGTCCTGGCGCCGCGTGGCCTCGACGCAACGCGTCTGAACGGTGAAGCTGTACCAGGCTGCGTGCACCTTGGCGGGGTCGATGCCGCTTTCCTGGGCGAAGGCGATCATGTCGGCCACGCTGTCGATCGGCTTCTTCTCCACGTGGAAGCGCTGGAAGGTCTTGATGTGCATGCGGTCGAGCAGCCCCAGCGCTTCCCAGGTGTAGAAGATGCGCTGGTGGAGCTGCCGCCGCGCGTCGAAGCCGACGGGCATGCGGCGGAAGGCCACGTCGGGCGGCAGCCGCGCGATCCAGGGTTCCAGCACCGGCTCGAACGCGAAGCAGTGCGGGCAGGCGTACCAGAAGAACTCGATGACCTCGATCTTGCCGTTGGTCGGCACCGCCACCGGCCGGGCGAGCGCCTGGAAGTCGCGCCCCTCCGTCGGCACGAAGCCTTGGCCCTGCGCCTGCGCGCGCCCGGCCAGGCCCGTGGCCGCGCAGGCGAGCGCCGCGGCCTGCAGCGAGAACGCGCGGCGGTCCATCAGGCGGTCTTGCGCAGCTGCGCGACCAGCGTGTCGGTGGTGGCCAGGCATTCCTTCTCGCCGCCCTGCGACGGCGAGGTGGTGTAGCGGCCGTGGATGCCGATCATCGGCACGCCGTCGACGCGGTAGTCGTCGCACAGCTGCTGCGCCTGGGCCACCCGGGTGCCCATGCCGAAGCCGTTCCACGTGGCCTTGACCTTGGCGACGTCCAGGCCGTTCTCCTGCGCGAACTCCAGCATGTCGCTCTCGCTGTTGATCGGCTTGCGCTGCACGTGGAAGCGCGCGAAGGTCTTGGCGTGCATCTGCTCGACCAGGCCCATCATTTCCCACGTGTACCAGATGCGCTGGTGGATGCCCTGCAGCGCATTGAATTGCACGGGCACGCGGCGGAAGTGGACGTCGGCCGGCAACCTGGCGATCCAGGGCTCGATCGTCGGCTCGAAGTGGTTGCAGTGCGGGCAGCCGTACCAGAAGAACTCCATCACCTCGACCTTGCCCGTCTTGGGCAGGTTCAGCGGCGTCTGCAGCCGGAGGTAGTCGGTGCCATCGACCGGCGCGGCGGGCGACGCGAGCGCGAGGCCGGGGAGCAGGGTGGACAGCGCCGCCGCACCGGCCGCGCCGGCCAGTTGCAGGGAAAACTCGCGCCGGTTCATGGAGATCCTTTCAGGGGGAGCCGCGGCAGCGCGTGAGCCGCCGCTGGGTCGCAAAGTTCAGAGTTTGGAACGCTCGACGCGCACCAGCGCCGCGTCGGGGTCGATCGCCTTGGCGCGCTCGGTCTGCGCCTCGGCCTCGTCCCTCCTGTCAAACGGCCCAAGGCGAACGCGGTGGACAGTCCGTCCGTTCTGCTCGCGCTCGGTGACCGTCGCGCGCAGGCCGGCCAGCGCCAGCTTCGCCCGTTGCTGCTCGGCGTCCTCGGGCTTGGAGTAGGCGCCAACTTGCACGAAATAGATGAAAGGATCGGCGCCTGTGGAAGCCGTCTTCGTGTCGCCGGGGTCGCTGCCGTTGAGGATGGCGGCGGCGTCGCGCGTGCTCCTGGGGGTTTCCACATTTCGCGCCTGGGCGCCGGACGGGGCGCCCGACTGCGCCGTGGCCCGGCCGTTGTCGGCCGGCGGCGGCAGCACCGGCGCGGGCGTGCGCGGCACGATGGCGGTGTCGGAGGCCGGCGCCGACGGCGCCGCGGGCGCGACCGGGCGCACCGGCGGCTTGCCGGCCAGCGCGGCGTTCGGATCCCAGTTCTTGTTGTGTTCGGCCTCGGCGGCGTCCTGCTCCGGTGTGCGCTGCTGGCCCTTGCTCAGCAGCGGCACCTTGGCGTTCGTGACGTACAGCGCGACGCCCAGCGCCACGGCCAGGCCCACGAGCAGGCCGACGATAAAGCCCAGGGCGAAGCCGCCCCGTTGGTTCTTCAAGGAAGGTTTCACGAGGGGTTCCGAAAGATCAGGAGGCGGTCGGGGTGGGGGCTTCGTCGCGGCCCATCTGCTCGGGCGCGCTCACGCCCAGGACGGCCAGCGCGTTGCGCAGCACCTGGGCCGAGGCCTTGAGCAGCGCGAGCCGAGCCAGCGTCAGCGCGGCGTCGTCGACGAGGAAGCGCTCCGCGGCGTAGTACGAGTGGAAGCTCGCCGCCACGGCGCGCGCGTAGTAGGCGATGTCGTGCGGCGCGAGGTCGCGCGCGGCGGCGGCCAGCGTCTCGGGGAACTCGGCCAGCCTGAGCATCAGCGCGGCTTCCGACGGCGCCGTCAGCAGCGACAGGTCGGCGCCGTCCACCTTGGACAAGTCACCGCCCTTGTCCGCGAACTGGCGCAGCACCGAGCAGATGCGGGCGTGGGCGTACTGCACGTAGAACACCGGGTTCTCGTCGTTCTGCTTCAGCGCCAGGTCGATGTCGAACACGAACTCCGAGTCGGCCTTGCGGCTGACCAGGAAGAAGCGCACGGCGTCGCGGCTCGTCCAGTCGATCAGGTCGCGCAGCGTCACGTAGCTGCCGGCGCGCTTGGAGATCTTGACCTCCTCGCCGCCGCGCATCACGGTGATCATCTTGTGCAGCAGGTAGTCGGGCCACCCTTGGGGCACCCCTTCGCCCGCGGCCTGCAGGCCCGCGCGCACGCGGGCGACGGTGCCGTGGTGGTCGCTGCCCTGCACGTTGATGGCCTTGAGGAAGCCGCGCTCCCACTTGTCCAGGTGATAGGCGACGTCGGGCACGAAGTAGGTGTACGTGCCGTCGGACTTGCGCATGACGCGGTCCTTGTCGTCGCCGTACTCGGTCGTGCGCAGCCACAGCGCGTTGTCGGCCTCGTAGGTCTTGCCCGAGGCGACGAGCTTGTCGACCGTCGTCTCGACGGCGTTGTTCTTGTAGAGGCTGGTCTCGAGGAAGTAGTTGTCGAAGTGCACGCCGAAGGCCTGCAGGTCGAGATCCTGCTCGTGGCGCAGGTAGGCGACGGCGAACTGGCGGATCGAGTCGAGGTCGTCCGGGTCGCCCGAGGCGGTGAACTCGCGGTCGTCGGCCTTGACCGTCTTCTTCGCGAGGAAGTCGGCGGCGATGTCGGCGATGTACTCGCCGTTGTAGAACTTCTTGCTCTCCGGGTTCTCCGGATCGGTCGGCCAGCAGGCGTCGCCCGGCTTGAAGCCCTTGATGCGCAGCTGCGTGCTGTGGGCCAGCGTGCCGATCTGGACGCCGGCGTCGTTGTAGTAGAACTCGCGCTGCACCGCCCAGCCCTGGCTGGCGAGCAGGTTGCACACGGTCGACCCGAGCGCCGCCTGGCTGGCGTGGCCCACGTGCAGCGGCCCGGTCGGGTTGGCCGACACGAACTCCACGATCACCTTGTTGCCGTTGGCCGGCTGGATGCCGAAGCGCTCGCCGCCGGCCAGCACCTCGGTGACGACGGCCTGCTTGGCGGCCGGCGACAGGCGCAGGTTGATGAAGCCGGGGCCGGCGATCTCGAGGGCCGAGACCCAGCGCCGCACGGCGGGCTGCTCGTTCAGGGCCGCGACCAGCTTGTCGGCGACGGCGCGCGGCGCCAGGCGCAGCGGCTTGGCCAGCTGCATCGCGACGGTGATGGCCAGGTCGCCGTGGGCGGCCTGCTTGGGGGACTCGAACGCGGGCGTGAACGCGACGTCCGGCGCCACCTGGGCGACCGCGGCCGCCAGGGCTTGCGCCAGCTCGGATTTGGCTTGGATCATGCAGGGATTCTACGGTTCGCGGCTTCGGCGAACCCGCCGACAGTCGGGGCAAAGGAAACTTCGGAAACGTCCGACACGCCCGCTCGTGCCGGACGCGCCCAGGGCTTCCGGACCGAACAACCCGGGAATCGGCAGCTTCTCGCAAGATCGGTTACACCCTGCTGGCATCAATATCGAAGCTGGCGCATGCTGCCTGTCAGGACGCGAGCGTCCCTGATACAAACCCACCGGATGAGCGAACCCGTCTTCAACGCAGACCAGACCGAGCGCGACCAGCCGCCTGGCGAGCTGCCGTCGCAGATCGGCCAGTACACCGTGCTGGGGCGGCTGGGCGACGGCGCCACCAGCGTGGTGTTCCTGGCGCGCGACGAGGCCAACCAGCGCGACGTCGCGATCAAGCGGCTGCGGCTGTCGTCCGAGACGGCGCCCGTCGACGCGCATTTCTGGGCGCGCTTCTTCGCCGCCGAGGCCGCGCTCGTCGGACGCCTGAACCACCCGAACGTCGTCCAGCTGTACGAGGCCTTCAGCGACGCCCAGGTGCCCTACCTGGTGATGGAGTACGTGCCGGGCCTGACGCTGCGCGAGTTCTGCCGGCCCGACCGGCTGCTGCCGCTGGAGCAGGTGGTGGAGATCGGCTTCAAGTGCGCGATGGCGCTCGGCTACGTCTTCCGCCAGGGCCTGATCCACCGCGACGTCAAGCCGGCCAACATCCTCGCCGTGATGCAGGACGACGAGGTGGTGGACGTCAAGCTGAGCGACTTCGGCAGCGTGCTCAACACCAATTCCGAGGCCACGCAGATCCACCGCGTCGGCTCGCTGGCCTACATGTCGCCCGAGCAGATCGAGGGCAACGCGCTCGACTGCCGCACCGACATCTACGCGCTGGCCGCCGTGCTGTACCACCTGATCTCCGGCCGGCCGCCGTTCGACGCGCAGACCCAGGTCGCGCTGATGAACCAGATCTTCCACACCGAGCCGCCGCCGCTGACCAGCCTGCGCGAGGGCGTCACGCCCGCGCTGGAGGGCGTGATCCTGGGCGCCCTGGCCAAGAACAAGGAAGACCGCCCGCAGGACTGGGAGAGCTTCGCCCAGTCGCTGTCGGGCCTGATCGTCAACCACCAGGTGCCGCGCGGGCGGCTGCAGAAGGTGCTCGATTCCGAGCGCTTCAACCTGCTGCGCTCGCTGGACTTCTTCGCCGGCTTCGACGACGTCGAGCTGTGGGAGGTGGTGCACCGCGCGAAGTGGCTGCGGCTGCACTACGGCCACCGCGTCTACCGGCGCGGCCAGGAGGGCGACACCTTCCACATCATCGCGCAGGGCGAGGTCGAGGTCTTCCGCGACGGCCAGCGCGTCGCGCGGCTGGGCGCGGGCACGTCGGTGGGCGAGATGGCCTACCTCGCGCCCAGCCCCGACCTGCGGCGCCACAGCGCGGACATCATCGTCTCCGAGCCCTGCACCACGGTCTCGTTCACGCCGGAGTCGCTGAACCAGCTCAGCGCCGAGACCCGCATGCGCTTCGACAAGGCCTTCATCCAGGTGCTGGTGCGGCGGCTGCATGCCGCGCACGAGACGCTGGCGCATCCCCGGCGCGTCCTGTGACGCCCGCGTGTCGATCTGACCAATAGTTACGGCCCGCGTGGGCTCGCAACCACAGCGGAGTCAACGCGCCGTGAACCTTGTGGTTGACGGGGCAAGTTCTGCTTGTGGTCGCGGGTGGTGTTTGCTTCAATGCGTCCGTGCCGTCGCCGACGGCGCGCACCCACCGCCCGTCGCAGGCGCTAGAGAGGACAAATCCATGAAGCAACTGATCACCGCCATCGCCCTGTCTGTCGCCGTTGCCGGCGTCTTCGCCGCGGACGCGGCCGCCAGCAAGCCGCTGACGGCGCAACAGCAGAAGATGGCCGACTGCTCCGCCGCCAACAAGGGCAAGAAGGGCGCCGAGTACAAGGCCGCCCAGAAGGCCTGCCTGTCCGGCCAGGCCGCCTCCGCCGCCGCGCCCGCCGCCTCGACGCCGATGACGCAGAAGGAAAAGATGGCCTACTGCTCCAAGCAGAACAAGGGCAAGAAGGGCGACGACTACAAGTCGGCGCAGAAGGCCTGCCTGTCGGCGGCCTGATCCTCCCAGCCTCCGCGCTTCCCCGCCTTGCTTCGCGAGGCGGAACCCCTGCAGACCCGGCCGCGTGCCGGGTCTGTCGTTTCCGGCGCGGGCGTCGCGCGCACATCGCCCGGTTTCCGCGCCGATTGGCGCGCCGGGGCGCGCAATGGGGCGTTCGGCGCCCGGGTGCTTCGTGGAACGGCGTGAGGATGACCTGGCGCGCACATCGCGGCCTGCGGGCCCGATGGCGCGCACCCTGTCATCCAACGTCATTCGAGGAAACCCATGAAGCAACTGATCGTCATCCTGTCCTTCGCCGTTGCCGCGAGCACCGGCTTCGCGCGCGCCGCGCGCGCGCTCGACCCTGCCGCGTCCGGCGCGGTCGCCACGGCCGGCGCCACGGAGCCCGGCACGCCGCAGCGCGCGAAGATGAAGACCTGCAACGCCGACGCCAAGGCCAAGGAGCTGCACGGCCCCGACCGCAAGGCGTTCATGAAGCAGTGCCTGTCGGGCAAGGGCAAGCCCGCAGCGGCGTCCTGAGGCGGTGAGGCCGCCATGCGGGCACGTTTCGCGTTTCCGATGCAGAGCACGGGTCGGGGGATCGCTGCGGCGCCCGAGTCGGTGCAGCGCGCGGCGGTGCCGCCGGCGCGGCCTCGCACGCGTGAGGGCCCGCGCGCGCGCCGGCGCTTGCCGTGGCGTGACGCGGCGGCCGACACCGCGGGCGTTCCGGCGCGGCTCGCCCCGCCGGATTGACGGCGCCCCAGGCTGCCGCAACGCGCCGGCCGGCTTGCCGTGCGCGGACGCCTCCAGCCCAAGGCCTGTGCTCAGGCTCAGGCTCAGGCTCAGGCTCAGGCCCCGGGTGTCCGGCTCCAGTACCTGGCGTCGCCGTAGCTGTGCTTGAGAAAGTCGATCCACAGGCGCACCCGCAGCGCAAGGTGGCGGGCGTGCGGGAACACGGCGTAGATGCCGTTGGGCGGGGCGGCGAACTCGTCGAGCACGCTGACCAGCCGGCCCGCGGCCAGGTCGGCGCCGACCTCCCACGCGCTGCGCCAGGCCACGCCGAGCCCGGCCACGCACCAGTCGTGCAGCACCTGGCCGTCGGTGCAGTCCAGCCGGCCGTTCAGGCGCAGGTGGGTGAGCTCGCCGGCGACGGTGAAGGCCCAGCCGCGCGTCTGGCTGGCCTCGGAGCTGAGCGTCAGGCAGGCGTGGCGGGCGAGTTCGGCCGGCGTGCGCGGCGTGCCGGCGCGCTTGAGGTAGGCGGGCGCGGCGACGCACAGGCGGCGGTTGTCGGCCAGGCGCACGCTGACCAGGCTGGAGTCCTGCAGGTCGCCCACGCGCACGGCGCAGTCGACGCCCTCGTTGACGATGTCGACCACGCGGTCGGACAGGTTCAGCGACAGGCTGACATCGGGGTGCTCGGCCAGGAACTGCGGCACCAGCGGCGCCACGTGGCGGCGGCCGAAGCCGGCCGGCGCCGTGATGCGCAGGTGGCCGCTGGCCTTGACGCCGCCCGCCGACACGCTGGCCTCGGCGCTGGCGAAGTCCTGCAGCAGGCGCTGGCAGTCCTCCAGGAAGGCGCTGCCCTCGTGCGTCAGCGAGACGCGCCGCGTCGTGCGCGCCAGCAGCTTGACGCCCAGCCGCGCCTCGAGGCCGTCGAGCCGGCGGCTGATCACGGCCGGCGCCACGCCTTCGGCCTGGGCGGCCGCGGTCAGGCTGCCGCGCTGGGCGACCGCCACGAAGGTCTCCATCTGCTTGAGCTTGTCCACGCGCCGCTCCTCAGTTTTGCTAAAAAGTCATCAATCAATCGCAAATTATGGTGGGAATCATCATTCCGGGATGAAATAGATTGCGGTCATGGCAGCCCATCCCGCTCCCGCCGACCGTCCGCCCGCCCCGCAGGCGGTGCTGTTCGACGTCTACGGCACGCTGCTGGACGTCTACAGCGTGGCGCTGCGCGCCGAGCAGATGTTCCCCGGCGCGGGCGAGCGCCTCGCGCGCGCCTGGCGCGAGCGCCAGATCGAGTATTCGCGCCTGGTGTCGATGGGCGGACGCTACCGGCCGTTCTGGCAGCTGACGCGCGACGCGCTGCAGGTGTCGGCCGCCGCGCTGGGCCTGCCGCTGGACGACGCCGGCGCCGACAGCCTGATGAACGAGTACCGGCACCTGTCCGCCTTCCCCGAGAACCGCGGCGTGCTGCAGGCGCTGGCCGGGCGCGGCATCCGGGCGGGCATCCTGTCCAACGGCGACCCCGAGATGCTGGCCGTGGCGATCCGCAGCGCCGGCCTCACCGAGCTGATCGATCCCATCCTGAGCGTGCACGCCACGCGCCGCTACAAGACCGACCCCGCCGCCTACGCGATCGGCCCGCAGGCGCTGGGCTTGCCGGCGTCCGAGATCCTGTTCGTCTCGTCCAACTGCTGGGACGCGATCGGCGCGACCTGGTACGGCTTCACCACGCTGTGGGTCAACCGCGCCGACGCGCCGATGGAGCAGCTCGGCACCGCGCCAACACGCGTCGGGCACTCGTTGCGCGACGTCCTCGAATTCTTCTGAGCGCGGCCGGTGCGGGTCACCCACCCGCTGAACGGCCCGGCCATACGACGGCCACGCGCTCGCCCCCGACTTCTAACCCATCATCGATTCCAACCTCCAGGAGCCTTCCATGAGCCTCACGCTGCCCCAGGGCATGACCATCTCCGGCGCGATCCAGCCCGGCTTCGAGACCATCCTCACGCCGGAGGCGCTGGCCTTCGTCGCCGACCTGCACCGCACGTTCGAGCCGCGCCGCCAGGAACTGCTGGCCGCGCGCGTCGCGCGCACCGCGCGCCTGGACGCGGGCGAGCGGCCCGACTTCCTCGAGTCGACGCGCGCCGTTCGCGAGGGCGACTGGAAGGTCGCGCCGCTGCCGGCCGCGCTGGCCTGCCGCCGCGTCGAGATCACGGGCCCGGTCGAGGCCAAGATGGTCATCAACGCGTTCAACTCGGGCGCCGACAGCTACATGACCGACTTCGAGGACAGCAACGCCCCGAAGTGGGAGAACCAGATCCAGGGCCAGATCAACCTCGGCCAGGCGATCCGCCGCACGCTGACGCTGGAGCAGAACGGCAAGACCTACAAGCTCAACGACAAGATCGCCACCCTGCAGGTGCGCCCGCGCGGCTGGCACCTGGACGAGAAGCATGTGCTGGTCGACGGCCAGCGCGTCTCGGGCGGCATCTTCGACTTCGGCCTGTTCCTGTTCCACAACGGCAAGGAGCAGATCGCGCGCGGCGCCGGCCCGTTCTTCTACCTGCCCAAGATGGAGAGCCATCTCGAGGCGCGCCTGTGGAACGACATCTTCGTGCGCGCCCAGGACAAGCTGGGCCTGCCGCGCGGCACGATCAAGGCCACCGTGCTGATCGAGACCATCCTCGCCGCGTTCGAGATGGAAGAGATCCTGTACGAGCTGCGCGAGCACAGCGCCGGCCTGAACGCCGGCCGCTGGGACTACATCTTCAGCTGCATCAAGAAGTTCAAGGTCGACACCGACTTCTGCCTGGCCGAGCGCTCCAAGGTCACGATGACCTCGCCGTTCATGCGCGCCTACGCGCTGCTGCTGCTCAAGACCTGCCACAAGCGCGGCGCGCCGGCGATCGGCGGCATGAGCGCGCTGATCCCGATCAAGAACGACCCGGAGAAGAACGCCATCGCGATGGCCGGCATCGTGGGCGACAAGAAGCGCGACGCCACCGACGGCTACGACGGCGGCTGGGTGGCGCACCCGGGCCTGGTCGAGCCCGCGATGAAGGAGTTCCTCGCGGTGCTGGGCGACCGGCCCAACCAGTGGGAGAAGCAGCGCGGCGACGTCGCCGTGACGGCCGCGCAGCTGCTGGACTTCCAGCCCGAGACCCCGATCACCGAGGCCGGCCTGCGCAACAACATCAACGTCGGCATCCACTACCTGGGCGCCTGGCTGGCCGGCAACGGCTGCGTGCCGATCCACAACCTGATGGAGGACGCGGCCACGGCGGAGATCAGCCGCTCGCAGGTCTGGCAATGGATCCGCAGCCCCAAGGGCGTGCTGGACGACGGCCGCAAGGTGACCGCCGAGATGGTGCGACCGCTGGTGGGCGAGGAGCTGGCGCGCATCAAGGCCACCGGCGCCGTCGGCGAGTTCGACCGCGCCGCGCAGATCTTCGAGAAGATGAGCACCGACACAGCCTTTGCGGAGTTCCTGACGCTGCCGCTGTACGAGGAAGCCTCGTTCTGAGCGAGCTTCGCCGCAACGAAGAGGCCGCCCGCGGGCGGCCTTTTCATTGGCGGCGGCGCGGCGTTCAGCCGGCCCAGACGATCTTGCGCCCGCTCGACGTCCACCGGTCGAAGTTCGCCGCGTGGCGCGTCTCCAGCACGTTGCGCTTGACCTTGAACGTCGGCGTGATCAGGCCGTTCTCCACCGTCCACGGCTCGGTCATGAGGATCAGCACCTCGAGCTGCTCGTGCGGGTCGAGGCCGTGGTTGACCGTCAGCAGGTGGTTGGTCATCGCGTCCTCGAGCGCGGCGCGGCCGGCGGGATCGCGCGCCTTCGCCACCGCGTCCTCGTTGAGCATCAGCATCGCGAACGGCTGCGGGTAGTTGGCGCCGACCACGCAGCAGGCCTCGACGGCGGGGTTGGCGACCAGCTTGTCCTCGATCGGCGCGGGGGCCACGTACTTGCCCTTGCTGGTCTTGAACAAGTCCTTCACGCGGCCCGTGATGCGCAGGGTGCCGTCGGCCTCCAGCGAGCCCTTGTCGCCCGTGTGCAGCCAGCCGTCGGCCGTGAAGGCGGCGGCGCTCAGCTCGGGCTCCTTGTAGTAGCCCAGCATGAGGCAGCCGTTCCTGACCTGGATCTCGCCGGTCTGCGGGTCGATCCGGGACTGCACGCCGTCGTAGGGCACGCCCACCGTGCCGGGACGAAGCTCCTGCGGGAGCGTGGCGTGCGAGACGCCGCAGTTCTCCGTCATGCCGTAGACCTCCATGACGTCCAGGCCCAGCGTGGAGTACCAGCGCAGCAGGTCGGGCGGCATCGGCGCGGCGCCGCCGGCGGCGTAGCGGCAGGCGTCCAGGCCCAGCGCCTTCAGGATCTTGCGGCGCAGGAGCCGGCCGGCGAGCGGGATCCTGAGCAGGCGCTCGAGCCGCTGCGGCGGCAGCTTCGCGTGGACGCCCTGCTGGAACTTGACCCACAGCCGCGGCACCGAGAAGAAGGTGGTGGGCCGCGCGCGCTGCAGGTCGCGCGCGAAGGTCTGCAGGCTCTCGGCGAAGAACAGGTGCATGCCGCTGGCCAGCAGCCCGTGCTCCACCAGCGCGCGCTCGGCCACGTGGGCGAGCGGCAGGTAGCTGAGCATGCGGGCGTCGGAGTCCAGCGTGATGCGCCGGAGGCCGGCGTCGATGGCCCAGGCGAAGTTGTCGAAGCTGTGCATCACGCCCTTGGGCATGCCGGTGGTGCCGGACGTGTACATGATCGTCGCGAGCTCGCCGCCCTCGCGCACCGGCTGCCCGGGCAGCGGCGAGGTGCGGCCGACGATCTCGTCCCAGCGCATGTCCACCCGCGCCTGCACGTCTTCCGGCGACAGCGGGTAGCTGACGCAGGGCAGGTCGGCGGGCACGCCGGGGCGCATCGCCTCCCAGTCGTCCAGCTTGCCCAGGAACAGCAGCCTGGCCTCGCTGTGCTGCAGGATCTGCGCGATCGTGCCGGCGGCCAGCGTCGGATACAGCGGCACCGAGACGTAGCCGGCCATCCAGATCGCGAAGTCGCTCATGAGCCACCAGGCGCAGTTCTTCGACAGGATCGCGATGCGCGCGCCCGGCTCGAAGCCCTGCTGCTTCAGGAAGGCGGCCATGCGGCGCGATTCGTCCACCATGTCCTTCCAGGTGAACTCCCTGAGCAGCCCGCCGCCCATGGGCTGGGTGAACACGGTGCGGTCGGGGGTCGCGCGCTCCCAGTGGTAGAGGCGCTGCAACGCGAGGGACGAGGCGGGTGGTCGAGTCATGGCGGGCGTCGGTGCGGCGAGGTCTCGAGCCAGACTAGTGGGGACTCGCTCCGCCCGCCATGGTGAAACCCCGCGACATCCCGGATCGATGGACGCGCGGCCAGCGCGATGGCTTGCAAGGTCAGTCGCCGCGATGGCCCGATGCCTGGTCCCACGGGCGCGCCGCGTACTCGTGGGGCCGGGCGCCAGCCGGGCACGACGCCTGCCTGGGTTCCCGCTTGCCGGCGTTGCCGATGGTCACGCGGGCCCGCGTGTCGACCGGATGACGCCGCCGCCCCAGACTTCCATCGACGATGAACCTGTCCGAATCACTGGCCCTTGCACGACTGCGATGGAACGCCCGGGCCTGGGCACGCGGCGCCGCGGCCCGGCAGCGGCCTTCCACGGCCTTGCGCTTCTCGCCGGGGGCGGCGCGCCGGCTGCTGCTGGTGTCGCGGCCGGACGCCATCTGCCAGAGCCAGATCTACCCCTTCCACTTCTGGCGCGACGTGCTGCACGATCGCTGGGGCTACGAGGTGCTCGAGATCGGCCTGCAGACGCTGCTCGCCGAGCCCGGGCTGGCGCCGCGCGGCGCCGACCTCGTCTGCTTCCAGGCCTGGATCGACCAGACGCCCGAGCAGCAGCGCGCCCTCGTGGCCCTGCTGCGCGAGCACCACCCGAAGGCGCGCGTCGCGCTGCTCGATCCCTGCGCGCCCACCGACCTGCGCTTCGCGGCGGCGGTCGGCGACGCGGTCGACCTCTACGTCAAGAAGCACGTGCTGCGCGACCTCGACGCCTACGACCGGCCGACGCGCGGCGACACCAACCTCACCCACTGGTACGGCGACCATTTCGGCGAGCCGCTGCCCGAGACGCACTTCGCGCTGCCGCCGGGCTTTCGCGGCAAGCTCGTCGTCGGCCCGAGCTTCGTCACCGCGCCGTACATGCTGCCGCGCTTCTTCGCGGTGTCGCGGGCGCCGGTCGGCGGCGCGCGGCGCTTCGACCTGCACGCGCGCCTCGGCGGCATGGGCGCCGAGGGCTGGTACCAGAAGATGCGCACGCAGGCCTTCGAGCGCGTCGCGGGCCTGGCGGACGTCACGGTGACGCCGCAGACCTTCGTCGGCAAGCGCGCCTACATGCGCGAGCTGGCGCAGTGCCGCATGTGCTTCAGCCCGTTCGGCTACGGCGAGGTCTGCTGGCGCGACTACGAGGCCGTCTACTCCGGCGCGCTGCTGATCAAGCCGGACATGTCGCACCTGGTGACCGAGCCCGACGTGTTCGTGCCGGGCGAGACCTACGTCCCGATCCGCTGGGACTTCGAGGATCTGCCCGAGGTCGTCGCCACCTGGCTCGCCGACGAGCCGCGCCGCCTGCGCGTGGCGCGCAACGCCTGGGACGCGATGCACCAGTGGGCGCGCGGCAACGCGTTCGTCGACCAGCTGGAGCGCCTGTTCGACCCGCGCGGCTGACGGTTACTCGTAGACCTCGGCCTCGGGGTCCGTCGCCTCGAGCTCGTACGACGCGGCCAGCATCGCCAGCCGGCCGATCACGCCGTACATGTAGAAGCGGTTGGGTGCGCTGACGCCCGGCTTCTCGCCCGGGCGGGGCAGGTGCGAGCTCTCGGCGAACGCCAGCGGCACGAAGCTGGCGCCAGGCGCGTTCAGGTTCTCGTCGGTGCCGCGCTCGGCGTGCATGCGGTAGAAGCCGCCGACGACGTAGCGGTCGATCATGTAGACCACCGGCTCGGCCACGGCCTCGTTGACGCGCTCGTAGGTCGGCACGCCTTCCTGGATGATCACCTCGGTGACGTGCTGGCCGTCCTTGGCGACGTCCATCTTGTTGCGCGTGCGGCGGTTGACCTCGTCGAGCTCCTTGGCGTCGCGCACCGTCATCACGCCCATGCCGTAGGTGCCGTTGTTGGCCTTGACGACGACGAAGGGCTTCTCGGCAATGCCGTATTCCTTGTGCTTGCGGCGGATCTTGGTCAGCAGCGCGTCGACGTTGGTCTGCACGCACTCGAGGCCCGTGCCCTCGGCCCAGTCCACCTCGCCGCAGTGCGAGTACATCGGGTTGATCAGCCACGGGTCCATGCCCAGCAGCTTGGCGAACTTCTTGGCGACTTCCTCGTAGCTGTGGAAGTGGTTGGTCTTGCGGCGCACGGCCCAGCCGGCGTGCAGCGGCGGCAGCAGGTACTGCTCGTTGAGGTTCTCGAGGATCTTGGGCAGCCCGGCCGACAGGTCGTTGTTCAGCAGCACCGTGCAGGGATCGAAGTCCTTCAGGCCCAGGCGGCGCGGCGTGCGCAGCAGCGGCTCGTAGGTCAGCGAGCTGCCGTCGGGCAGCTGGAACTGCGTCGGCTCGGTGATGGCCGGGTCGAGCGAGCCCAGGCGCACGTTGAGGCCGGCGCTGGAGAAGATGCGCACCAGCTGCTTCACGTTCGTGAGATAGAACGAGTTGCGCGTGTGGTTCTCGGGGATCAGCAGCAGGTTCTTGGCCTCGGGGCAGATCTTCTCGATCGCCGCCATCGCCGCCTGGATCGCCAGCGGCAGCATGGGCTCGGTGAGGTTGTTGAAGCCGCCCGGGAACAGGTTGGTGTCCACCGGCGCCAGCTTGTAGCCGGCGTTGCGGATGTCCACCGAGGTGTAGAACGGCGGCGTGTGCTCCATCCATTCGAGCCGGAACCAGCGCTCGATCGCGGGCATCGATTCGAGCACGCGCTGCTCGAGTTCGTTGATCGGGCCGGTCAACGCGGTGACGAGATGGGGGACCATGACGGGATCCTGGGAGGCTGGAGCCTGATTCTAGGCGGACGGTTCAGCCAGCTCAGGTGGGGGTGCGGCCGCGCCGCACAAGGCCGCGGGCCCGGGACTTTTGCACGAAATCCGCGCGTCCCGCGGGTCGCCGTGTTCAGCCAGCGGCCGCCGCCGCCAGCCGTGCCCGGCGCTGCGCGCGCAGGGCGTTCAGCCGGACGCGCACCGGGTTCTCGATCATGTGGAAGCTCAGGACGGCGACCGCCACCGCGGCGAGCGCCATCGGCAGCGCGTGGTACCTGGCGATCGAGTAGAAGAACGGCTGCTGCCAGATGTAGAGCGAGTACGAGATCACGCCGATCCAGCCGACCACGCGCGAGCTCAGGAAGCTTCGGGCCAGCGCCGGCGCGTGTTCCAGCGAGTTGACCGCCACGGCGATCGCCAGCGTGGCCAGGCTGTACTTCAGCGGCTCGGGCATGTGGTGCGTGCTCAAGACCATGCCCAGGAGGAAGGCGAGCGGCGGCACCCACGGCCGGCGCAGGAACGCGAGCCGGCCGTCGACGAGCAGGACGCGCAGGCCCACGCTCAGGAAGATCGACGCGGCGCGCACGTCCGAACGCCAGTAGGTCGCGTAGTAGCTGTGCGTCGCGAGCCAGAGCCGGACGCCGTTCAGCATCATGAGTCCGGCCAGCGCGAGGCAGATCCAGCCGGCCGGCGCGCCGCGCTGCCTGCCGGCGCGGCGCAGGACCAGCGCCAGGATCGCCAGCGTCAGGTAGCTGTGTTCCTCGACGCACAGCGACCAGTAGTGATCCGTCACCGGCGCGCTGACGCCGACCAGCTGCGTGTAGTTCACCACCATGCCCGCCGAGGCCAGTGCCGCCTTGTCGGGCAGGAACAGCGGCCCGGGCGGGAACGCGATCCAGGCGGTGAGGACGAACAGCAGCGACAGCGGCAGCACGCGCGCGAAGCGGCGCTGGAAGAAGGTCGGGATGGGCGTCTGCCGGACGAACAGCAGGTCGGCCATCAGGCGGCCCGAGAGCACGAAGAACAGCTCGACGCCGACGCGCCCGGCGTCGATCGCCGGCGTGTGGCCGAAGTGCCCGGCGATGACGAACAGGATCGCCCAGCCGCGCCAGTTGTCCAGCAGGATGGAATGCTCGGCGGTCGGGCCGGAGGCGATGGAGTCGGCCGGCAAGAGGAGTCCCTGTTTCGTGCGGCAAGAGGGGCGGGCGATGCCCCATGGGGTACCGCGACGGGGGCATGCCGGACCGTTGCGCAGGAGGGCGCGCTGCCCGACAGCTCGTCGCGCCAGCCGGCAATCGGAATGCCGGCGACGGCCGCGCGCGCCAATTGCTGACGAAAACTACACGCGGTTGCCACGAGGCCGGGCGGGTGCCGGGCCGGCGTCCTAGACTGCGTGGAAACGACAGGGGACAAGATGCAAGCACAAGCACAAGCGCTCGCGGCCATCGCCGCGGCCGTCGCCTCGCTGGCCGCCATGCCGGCGGCGGCGAGCACGGCCACGGCGGCCATGTCGGACTTCCGCGTCGAGCTCGTCGACCTCGATCCCGCCGACGGCATCGTGCCGTCGCTCACGTTCCAGGACGTCCAGGGCGGCTCGTTCATCGCCGCCGAGAGCGGCGCGCCGGGCCACGTCCTCACCGACACGCACCAGGGCGGCACGCCGCTGGGCGCGGGGTCGTCGTCGAGCGCGCGCGGCGCGGCCTCGGCGCGGGCGTCGTTCGCGGGCGATCCGCGCGCGCCGGGTGCCGGCGCGACGGCCGTGGCGACCGCGGCTACCGGCGCCGCGGGTCAGTACGGCGCCAGCACCGTGCAGCTGGGCGACGGCGCCATCTACGCGCCGTTCACGCTGTCGGCCGAGACGCGCCTGGTCATCACGGCCGACGCGAGCGCCTCGGCGCTGTCGACCTTCGCCGACCCGCACGCCGACACCTGGGCCTCGGTGTTCCTGAAGCTGACCGACGCCACCGGCACGGGCAGCGTCAGCACCGACACCGCCAGCGCCGAGCAGTTCGCGATGATCGGCGACACGCCGACTCCGACGATCGACGACCGCCGGATGGCGATCACCTTCGAGAACCTCACCGGCACAGACCTCGGCGGCATCTTCTACGGCTCGGTCGACGCCTACGCCGCCGACCTCGCGCCCGTGGCCGTGCCCGAGCCGGGCGGCCTGCCGCTGGTCGCCTGCGGGCTGGGCCTGCTGGCCTGGCGCCTGCGGCGGCGCGCGCGCTGACGCCGCCCGCCGTGCCATGAGCGAGGCCCCGCTGGACGGGGCCTCTTGCCGCCTGCCCCGCGCGCAGCGCGCGTGACGCGCGCCCGCGCAGGAAGCAAAAAGGGGCTGCCCTCGCGGACAGCCCCAAGCTCTCTGGTCCGCCGCGACGCTGCGCGGCGGAGCCCTCTCGACAATTACTTCGCGTAGGCCGTTTCGCCGTGCGACGTGATGTCCAGGCCTTCGCGCTCCTCGTCTTCCGACACGCGCAGGCCGATGGTCAGGTCGACCAGCTTGTACGCGATGATGGAGACGACGCCCGACCACAGGATCGTCACGCCCACGCCCTTGGCCTGGATCAGGAACTGGGCCCACATGCCGTTGGAGCCTTGCGTCATCGTCACCCAGTCGGTGACCATGCCCGGGCCGCCGAGGGCCTGGTTGTTCAGGATGCCGGTCAGCAGCGCGCCGACGATGCCGCACACGCCGTGCACGCCGAACACGTCCAGCGTGTCGTCCGCGCCCAGCAGCTTCTTCAGGCCGTGCACGCCCCACAGGCCCGCGAAGCCGGCGATGAAGCCAAGGACGATCGCGCCCATCAGGCCGACGTTGCCGGCGGCCGGGGTGATCGCGACGAGGCCGGCGACGGCGCCCGAGGCGGCGCCCAGCATCGAGGCCTTGCCCTTCAACAGGCCTTCGCCCAGCGACCAGGCCAGCACGGCGGCGGCGGTCGCGGAGAAGGTGTTGACGAAGGCCAGCGCGGCGGAGCCGTTGGCTTCGAGCGCGGAGCCGGCGTTGAAGCCGAACCAGCCCACCCACAGCAGCGCGGCGCCCACCATCGTCAGCGTGGTCGAGTGCGGCGTGAAGGCTTCCTTGCCGTAGCCGATGCGCTTGCCCACCATGTACGCGCCCACCAGGCCGGCGACGGCGGCGTTGATGTGCACCACGGTGCCGCCGGCGAAGTCCAGCGCGCCCCATTGCCAGATCAGGCCGGCGGTGGCGTTCTGCGCGTCGACGACGTCCTTGCTCGTGTACGCGTCCGGACCTTGCCAGAACCAGACCATGTGCGCGATAGGCACGTAGCTGAAGGTGAACCACAGCACCATGAAGGCGAGCACCGCGGAGAACTTCATGCGTTCGGCGAACGAGCCGACGATCAGGCAGCAGGTGATGGCCGCGAAGGTCGCCTGGAAAACGACGTAGACCAGCTCGGGCAGCACGACGCCCTTGCTGAAGGTCGCGGCGTTCGAGAAGGTGCCCTTCATCACGTCGAAGGTGTCCTTCAGGAACACGCGCGACGTGCCGCCGAAGAACGGCGACGTCCAGCCGCTGCCCTGCGTGAACGTGAAGCTGTAGCCGTAGAGGCACCACAGCACGACGATCAGCGAGAAGGTGACGAACACCTGCATCAGCACCGACAGCATGTTCTTGCTGCGCACCAGGCCGCCGTAGAACAGCGCCAGGGCGGGGATCGACATCATGATGACCAGCGCGGTGGAGACCAGCATCCAGGACACGTCGCCCTTGTTGACGGTCTCGACGATGGTCGGCGTGGAAGCGGCGGCCGAGGCGGGCGCCGCGGCGGTGGCCGGCGCGGAGGCGCTGGCCGCGGGGGCGCTCGCGACGACGGCCGCGGCGGACGCGGCCGCAGGCGCCGAGGCCGCGTCGTCTGCCGCGAACGACGCCGCGGAGAACCCGAGGACGGCGAGTCCGAGGGCGAGGGAAGCGAGAAGCTTTCTCATGGTGGCAAGGCTTTCAGGAGTTGGAAGCGTGTGGCGTTGGGAACGTGCGGGATTCGCGCGCGGACGGCGCGCTCAGAGGGCGTCCTTGCCGGTCTCGCCGGTGCGGATGCGGACCACCTGCTCGAGCGGCGAGACGAAGATCTTTCCGTCGCCGATCTTTCCGGTGCGCGCGGAGCGCTCGATGGCCTCGATGACCTGGTCGACGAGCGCGTCGTCGACGGCGGCCTCGATCTTCACCTTGGGCAGGAAGTCCACGACGTACTCGGCGCCGCGGTACAGCTCCGTGTGGCCTTTCTGGCGGCCGAAGCCCTTCACTTCGGTCACCGTGATGCCCTGCACGCCGATCGCGCTCAGGGCCTCACGCACTTCGTCGAGCTTGAAGGGCTTCACGACGGCAGTCACCATCTTCATGGTCTATCTCCAGGCTGGCGGGCGCCCGTCGCGCCCGCTTCTTTTGAACGGGAGGGCCCGGGGTCGCCGGGCCCGCGGGAGGAAAGTCAGAACGAGTACTTGACGCCGGCGACGACGCCGGTGCGGCCGGTGAACTTGCCGCCGGAGGTCGCGTACCAGACCTTGTCCGCGTCGGTGGCGACGAGTTGCAGCGAGGCCGACAGGCCCTTGCCGAAGTCCTTGCCCAGCGTCACCGAGTAGTCGGTGTAGGAGACGTTGTTGGCCTTCGAGAAGCTGCCGGTGACGTTCTGGTAGCCGACGTGCGGCGTCAGGGTGAAGCCCGAGCCGAGGTCGAAGTTGGCGCTCAGGTCGTAGTACTGGCTGCCCTTGCTCTTGGGAACGCCGAACAGCGGCGTCGCGGAGATCGAGACCTTGCCGGTGAACACGCCGTAGGTCAGCGCGCCGTAGAACTCGCCGGTGTCCGGGTTGGACATGCCGATCTCGTGGAACTTCTCGCCGACGTACACGTAGGCCAGCACGCCGACGTCATAGGACAGCGTGTCCTTGATGATGTCGCCCTTGGTGCCGCCGTACAGGTCCCACTCGAGCGGAGCGCCCTTTTCGTCGACCGGGACGAACCCCGTGGTACCGGCGCCGGCGTTGTTGTAGATCTTCATCGAGTCCTTGACCCAGCTGATCGTGGACAGCCAGGTGCCGGCGTAGAACGGGCCGTTCGCGTAATCGGCGCCGCCTTGCAGGGCGGGTTTCATCTTCGACTGCGAGATGCCGCGGTAGCGGTAGTCCGTCACCGCGCCGATGTTGAACGTCAGCGGGCTGGCCGCGGGCGCGTCGTCCGCGAAGGCGACGGCGGGGCCACCGATGGCGGCAAGGACGGCGACGGTGGCAAGCGCGGTTTTCTTCATCTGGGAGCTCCGGGTGGTGGTTTGGATGGGGAAAGGTCGGACTTCTTGTCGGACACCGCTGACGCAGGTTCCGTGCCACGCCGTCGAGTCGGCAAGCACGGCGACAGGCGCCTCGCGCGCGCATGCGTGACGCGCGGCGGACGCGCGCGTTCCGGTCCGGCGGCGCTTGGCACGGCCGGACGCAGGGCCTGCCGGCAACGCGCTACCGGAGGCGCCCGGGGCTCCGGACAGGAGATGGCCCTGGCGCCCGACGACGTACGGGAAGGAGTTGCACCACGGCGGTGCATTTTTCCGCGGCGCGCACACGCGCGCCGCACCCGGATGGCGCGTCAAAGGACGGCGAAATCGCGGCGCGGGCGCCGGTGGTGCGCGCCGCGGGCTCGCAGAATGGAAAGCGGCCTGTTCGAGCCGCTCGCCGGCCTGCAGCCGTCGGATTTCGAAATGGGGCCATGCAATTTGCGCGCCAACTGTGGCGGGCTGCCCTGCGCGCCACTATGGCCCCTTTTAATCGTTCGCGACCCTCCGCCGCATGACCCTCGCCGTCATCCATACCCGCGCCCTCGTCGGGCTGCACGCGCCCGAGGTCGTCGTCGAAGTCCACCTCGCCAACGGCCTGCCCAGCTTCACGCTGGTGGGGCTGGCCGACACCGAGGTCAAGGAGGCCCGCGAGCGCGTGCGGGCTGCGCTGGCGCACAGCGGCTTCGCCTTCCCCCACAACAAGCGCATCACGGTCAACCTGGCGCCGGCCGACCTGCCCAAGGAGTCCGGCCGCTTCGACTTGCCCATCGCGCTGGGCGTGCTCGCCGCGCAGGGCCTGCTCGATGCGGCGCGGCTCGCGCGCTGCGAGTTCGCGGGCGAGCTGTCGCTGGCCGGCGAGCTGCGGCCCGTGCGCGGCGCGCTCGCGCTGGCGCTGGCCGTGCGCGAGGGCGGCTGCGTGCGTCGGCTGGTGCTGCCGGCGGCGAGCGCGGCGGAGGCGGCGCGGGTCGCGGGCGTCGACGTGCGCGCGGCGCGCAATCTCGGGGACGTCGTCCGGGCCTTCGTGCCCGGCGACGGCGACGACGCGGCCGCGCGCGAGCTGCCCGGCCCGGCGGGCGGGCGCGAGGTCGAGCCGGCGCCGCTGCCCGACCTCGCGGACGTCAAGGGTCAGGCCGGCGCGCGCCGCGCGCTCGAGGTGGCCGCCGCCGGCGCTCACGGGCTGCTGCTGATCGGGCCGCCGGGCGCGGGCAAGTCCATGCTCGCCGAGCGCCTCGCCGGTCTGCTGCCGCCGATGACGCCGGCCGAGGCGCTGTCCAGCGCGGCGCTGCTGAGCGTGTCGACGCACGGCCTGGATGCGCGCCGCTTCGGCCAGCGCCCCGTGCGTTCGCCGCACCACAGCGCGAGCGCGGTGGCGCTGGTGGGCGGGGGCTCGCCGCCGCGTCCGGGCGAGATCTCGCTGGCGCATGCGGGGGTCCTGTTCCTCGACGAACTGCCCGAATTTCCACGCAGCGCGTTGGAGGCCTTGCGCGAGCCGCTGGAGACCGGTCACATCACGATCTCGCGCGCCGCATACCAGGCACGGTATCCGGCCCGCTTCCAGCTGGTGGCCGCGATGAACCCCTGTCCATGCGGCTGGCTGGGCGCGTTCGCGGCCAGCGGGCGCCAGTGCGCGTGTCACGGCGAGGCGGTGCGGCGCTACCAGGCGCGGCTGTCGGGGCCGCTGCTCGATCGCATCGACATGCAGGTCGAGGTGCCTGCGTTGCGGCCGGCCGAGTTGCTGCCGGCGGCGTCGGTCGGCGCACCCGCGCCCGAGGCTTCCGCCCCCGTCGCGGCCCGCGTGTGCGCCGCGCGCGAGCGCCAGCTGGCGCGCCAGGGCGTGCCCAACGCGTTGCTGTCCACCGGCCAGGTGGAAACCGGCCTGCGGCTGGCCGAGCCTGCGCGGGCCTTGCTCGAGCAGGTGGCCGGGCGCCTGGGCTGGTCGGCGCGCAGCCTGCATCGCGTGGCCAAGGTGGCGCGCACGGTGGCCGATCTCGCGGGCGCGGACGACATCGCTGCCGCGCACATGGCCGAAGCCGTCCAGTACCGGCGCGGCCTGCCCGGCGGCTGATCGGAGGGTCGGATGACGCTCACGGTCGCGTCGTCCGAGCCGTGCTCGTCGATACGCCATGCCGTACTCGGCCGCACGGCCTTCGCATCAGGCTCGCCATTTGCCGAATCGCTCCGACGTCGTGGCGGAGCAGAACCCGTGAAGATCGCATACCTGATGAACACCTATCCGCTGATCAGCACCACCTTCATCCGCCGCGAGATCGAAGCGCTGGAGGCCGACGGGGTCGAGGTCGAGCGCTTCGCCGGGCGGCGCTGGAACGGGGTGCTGGTCGACCCGCAGGACATCGCCGAGCAGCAGCGCACGCACTACCTGCTCGCGGGCAACGTGCCGTGCCTGATCGCGGCCTTCTTCGTCGAGCTGCTGTTCAATCCCGCCGGCCTGGCGCAGGCCGCCGGCGTCGCCTTCCGGCTGTGGCGCAACGCGCGTGGCGGCTTCGTCCGACACGTCGCGTACCTGCTGCAAGCCATCCATTTCAAGCAGCAGGTGATCCGCCAGGGCGTGGAGCACGTGCATACGCATTTCGCGACCAACGCCACCGCGATCGCGTTGCTGAGCCGCGCGCTGGGCGGGCCGAGCTACAGCTTCACGGCGCACGGACCCGAAGAGTTCGAAAACACCGACCGCCTGAGCTTCGACCTCAAGATGCGGCAGGCGAAGTTCATCGTGGCGATCTCGGAGTTCGGCCGCGTGCAGCTGATCCGTGCCAGCCATTGGAGCCACTGGTCCAGGATCGCGATCGTGCATTGCGGCCTGGCCATGCCCGACTTCGCGCCGTCGCCGAACCCGGCCAACCAGGTGCTGGTCAACATCGCCCGCTTCAATTCGCAGAAGGGCCTGCTGCTGATCCCGGCCGCGGTGGCCGCCGTCAAGGACGAGTTCCCCGGCCTGAAGGTGGTGCTGATCGGCGACGGCGAGGAGCGGCCGAGGCTGGAGGCGGAGATCGCGCGCCACCGCGTGGCCGGGCAGATCGAGCTGCGGGGCTGGCAGTCCAATGCCGAGGTGCGGCGCACGCTGGCCGGGTCGCGTGCGCTGCTGCTGCCCAGCTTCGCCGAAGGGCTGCCGGTGGTCGTCATGGAGGCCTTCGCGCTCGGCCGGCCGGTGATCTCGACCTTCATCGCCGGCATTCCCGAGCTGGTGGACGCCAGCTGCGGCTGGCTGGCGCCGGCGGGCGACGTCGAGGCACTGGCCGCGGCCATGCGCGATGCGCTGTCGGCCGATCCCAGGGGGCTGGCCCGCATGGGCGACGAGGCGCGCCGCCGCGCGATGGCGCGGCACGACATCGCGGCCTCTGCCCGGCAGCTGAAGGCGCTGTTCGCGCAGGCGGCGGCTCCGGCTGTTCCTGTCGAGGTACTGGAGGCGAGCGGCGCTTAAAATGGGTCGCATGACCCAAAAGAAAGTAGCCCTCATCACCGGCGTCACGGGCCAGGACGGCGCCTATCTGGCCGAATTCCTGCTCAAGAAGGGCTACGTGGTCCACGGCATCAAGCGCCGGGCGTCGTCGTTCAACACGGACCGCATCGACCACCTGTACCAGGATCCGCACGTCGACAACCGGAATTTCGTCCTGCACTACGGCGATCTGACCGATTCGACCAACCTCGTGCACATCGTGCAGAAAGTTCAGCCCGACGAGATCTACAACCTCGCCGCGCAGAGCCACGTGGCGGTCAGCTTCGAGGAGCCCGAGTACACGGCCAATGCCGACGGCATCGGCGCGCTGCGCCTGCTGGAGGCGATCCGCATCCTGGGCCTCGAGAAGAAGACGCGCTTCTATCAGGCCTCCACCTCCGAGCTCTACGGCCTGGTGCAGGAGATCCCGCAGAAGGAGACGACGCCGTTCTATCCGCGCAGCCCGTACGCGGTGGCCAAGCTCTACGCCTACTGGATCACGGTGAACTACCGCGAGGCCTACGGCATCTACGCCTGCAACGGCGTGCTGTTCAACCACGAGAGCCCGCTGCGCGGCGAGACCTTCGTCACGCGCAAAATCACGCGCGCGATGGCGCGCATCGCGCTTGGCCTGCAGGACACGCTGTACCTGGGCAACATGAGCGCGCTGCGCGACTGGGGCCATGCGCGCGACTACGTGCAGATGCAGTGGCTGATGCTGCAGCAGCAGCAGGCCGAGGACTTCGTCATCGCCACCGGCGTGCAGTACAGCGTGCGCGACTTCGTGCGCATGTCGGCCGAGCGCCTGGGGGTGACGATGCGCTTCGAGGGCACGGCTGAGGGCGAGGTGGGCATCGTCGACAGCGTCAGCGGCGACAAGGCCAAGTGCAAGCCGGGGCAGGTCATCGTGCGCGTCGATCCGCGCTACTACCGCCCGACCGAGGTCGAGACGCTCCTGGGCGACCCGACCAAGGCCAAGCAGAAGCTGGGCTGGACGCCGACGACGACGCTGCCCGAACTGGTGGCCGAGATGATCGACGCCGACTACGACACGGCGCGCCGCGACGCGCTGGTGAGCTCGCACGGTTTCCGCACCTTCAACCACCATGAGTGACGCGATGAAGGCGCCGGCGCGCGACGCGGCGATCCTGGTCGCGGGCGCCCGCGGCATGGTCGGTTCCGCGCTGGTGCGCCGGCTGCAGGCGGGCGGCTACACCCGCGTGCTCGCGCCGCTGCGCGCGGAGCTCGACCTGCAGGACGCCGCCGCCACCCGCGCGTACCTGCGGCGCGAGCGGCCGGGCTACGTCTTCATCGCCGCGGCCAAGGTCGGCGGCATCCAGGCCAACAACACCTTCCGCGCGCAGTTCCTGCACGAGAACCTGGCGATCGCCGACAACCTGATCGCCGGCGCGCACGAGGCGGACGTCCAGCGCCTGATGTTCCTGGGCTCCAGCTGCATCTACCCGAAGCTGGCGCCGCAGCCGATCCGCGAGGACTCGCTGCTCACGGGCCCGCTGGAAGCCACCAACGAGCCGTACGCGATCGCCAAGATCGCGGGCGTCAAGATGTGCGAGGCCTACAACGACCAGTACGGCCGCCAGTACGTCAGCGCGATGCCCACCAACCTGTACGGGCCCAACGACAACTACGACCTGCAGAATAGCCACGTGCTGCCGGCGCTGATCCGCAAGGCGCACGAGGCGAAGCTGCGCGGCGACGCCGAATACGTCGTGTGGGGCACGGGCACGCCGATGCGCGAGTTCCTGTACGTCGACGACCTCGCCGACGCCTGCGTCCACATGATGGAGCAGGGCTACGACGGCCCGCTGGTCAACGTCGGCACCGGCCAGGACGTGACGATCCGCGAGCTCGCCGAGACGGTGATGGACGTCGTCGGCTTCCAGGGCCGCATCGTGTTCGACGCCAGCAAGCCGGACGGCACGCCGCGCAAGCTGCTCGATGTCGGCCGGCTGCACGCCCTCGGCTGGAAGCACAAGGTCGCGCTGCGGCAGGGCATCGCGCTCACCTACCAGGATTTCCTGGCCCGATTCGGCCGCTGAGGCCCCGGCGCGCGGGCATTTCGGATGCCGCGGCGCGGGGGATCCCGCCGCGGCCACCCCCGCGTCCGTCGTCAAGCTGACGCAGTCCGATCTCTACAATCGTTCGTTTTTGCCGCTTGGCGGCCGGATTGCGCACGCCCGTCGTGCGCGTCCGACAACGAGAGTCGCGGCACGCTCGCCGCGCGATGGGCCGACGACGGCCGAAAGGGATTTCACCGATGATGCGTTCCGAGAACACGACCCGCCGCGTCCCCGCGGGCGCGGCCGTCCTGGCCCTGCTGGCCGCGACCGTCCTGGCCGCCTGCGGCCCGAACAAGGACGCCGCGACGGGCGGGGGCGCTGCCGGCGACGAGGTGGTCGCGAAGGTGGGCGGCGACGAGCTCACCGCCAGCCAGCTGCAGATCGCGCTCCAGAAGCAGCGCGGCATGCGCCCGGACGCCGGCGACGCCGCCGCCAAGCAGGTGCTCGACCAGCTGATCGACGAACAGATCGTCGCCCAGAAGGCCGTCGCGGCCAAGCTCGATCAGGATCCGCACGTCGTCGCGCAGATCGCGGCCGCGCGCCGCGACATCCTGGCGCGCCGCTTCATCGAGCAGGTCGCCGAGAGCGCGCCCAAGCCCACCGACGAGGCGGTGCGCAAGTTCTACGACAGCCGCCCGGCGCTGTTCGCCCAGCGCAAGGTCTACACGCTGCAGCGCACCGACATTCAAGCGCCGGCCGATCGCCGTGCGGAAATCGATGCGAAGGTGCAATCGGTAAAGAGTTCGGCTGAACTGTCCGATTGGCTCAAGTCGCAGAAGTTGGCGTTCACCAGCAAGCCGGAGCAGGACGCTTCCGAGCAGCTGCCGCTCAACGTCCTCGACAAGCTGGCCACGCTCAAGGACGGCCAGTCGATGGGGATGCCCTCGCAGTTCGGCATCGCGGCGCTGACGCTCGTCTCCAGCGCCGCGGCGCCCAAGCCGCTGGCCGACGCGCGCCCGGCGATCGAGCAGTACCTGTCCAACCAGGGCCGGCGCGAGCTCGTGATGGGCCTGCAGAAGACGCTGCGCAACGACGTCAAGGTCGAATACCAGGGGCGTTTCGCGGCGCTGCAGCCGGCGGGCGGCGAACTTGCCATGCCCGCGGCGACACCGTCGTCCGGCCCCGCGGCTCCCGCCGGCAGCGCCCCCGCTGCGGCGGCGTCGCAGAATCCACCTGCCAAGAAATGAAGACCCGCCAGGCTTTCCATCTCGCACCGGCGCTCGCGTGCGCCGCGGTGCTTCTCGCGGCCTGCAGCCGCCAGACCGAGGACACGTCGGCCGCCGTGGCCACCGTCAACGGCGAGAAGATCACCCAGGACCAGCTCGATTTCGCCATCGGGCAGGTCGCCGCGGCGCGGCCCGGGGCGTCGGCACCCGCGGCCGCCACCGTGCTGGAGAGCCTGGTCGAACAACGCCTCGCGGCGCAGAAGGCCGAGACGGACAAGCTCGATCGCAACCCCGGCGTGCTGCAGGCCATGGAGGCGGCGCGCAAGGATGCGCTCGCCCGCTACTACCTGGAGCGGTTCGCCGCCAAGGTGCCCAAGCCGGGCGCCGACGAGATCAAGCAGTACTACGACGCGCACCCGGCCAACTTCGCGCAGCGCAGCGCGTACGTCCTCCAGAAGGTGGACGCGCGCGTGGCCGCCGACCAGGCCGGGCCGCTCGCGGCGGCCGCGCAGGCGGCCAGCGGCGCGGCGGCGGTCGCCGCACTGCTCAGGACGAAGGCGAGCGCCGTCAACGTGACCGAATCCACCCAGCCCGCCGAATCGCTGGGCCCGCTGCTGCCGAAAATCTCGACCATGACGCCCGGGCAGACGGTCGCGATCCCGCAGCCGCAGGGCCTGACGGCGCTGACGCTGGTCGAGGTCAAGCCCTCGCCGCTGGCGCTGGCGCAGGCCCAGCCCGCCATCGAGCAGTCGCTGTGGAACCAGAAGAAGCGCGAGGCGCTGCTGGCGGAAACACGCGACCTGCGCTCGAAGGCGCGCATCGACTATCTGGGCAGGTTCGCGTCAGGCACGGTATCTGCCGTTCCCGCGTCCGCCCCCGACGCTGCCAGCGGCGCCACCCAGTGATCCTCCACGCGCGCCGGTCCGGTGCGCATCTTTCCTTCAGCTTAAGCAGTCAACTCTCATGAAAATCACCGTGATCGGGGCGGGCTATGTCGGTTTGGTGTCCGGGGCGTGCCTGGCCGAGATGGGCAACCATGTCGTCTGCCTGGACGTGGATCCGCGCAAGATCGACATGCTCAACAAGGGCGAGATCCCCATCCACGAGCCGGGTCTCGACCAGGTCGTGCAGCGCAACGCGGCCGCGGGCCGCCTGCAGTTCACCACGGACGTCGGCGTGGCCGTGGCGCACGGCACGCTGCAGTTCATCGCGGTGGGCACGCCGCCGGACGAGGACGGCTCCGCCGACCTGCAGTACGTGCTGGCCGCGGCGCGCAACATCGGCCGCCTGATGACCGACTACAAGCTGGTCATCGACAAGAGCACCGTGCCCGTGGGCACCGCCGACAAGGTCCGCGCCGCGATCCAGGCCGAGCTCGTCGCGCGCGGCGTGACGCTGGACTTCTCCGTCGCGTCCAACCCCGAGTTCCTGAAGGAGGGCGCGGCGGTCGACGACTTCATGAAGCCCGACCGCATCGTCGTCGGCGCCGAGGATGACCGCGCGATCAACCTGCTGCGCGCGGTCTACGCGCCGTTCCAGCGCAACCGCGAGAAGCTCGTGGTGATGGACGTGCGCTCCGCGGAGCTCACCAAGTACGCCGCCAACGCGATGCTCGCCACGCGCATCTCGTTCATGAACGAGCTCGCGCTGCTGGCCGAGAGTCTGGGCGCCGACATCGAGCTCGTGCGCCAGGGCATCGGCTCCGACCCGCGCATCGGCTACCACTTCCTGTACGCCGGCTGCGGCTACGGCGGCTCGTGCTTCCCGAAGGACGTGAAGGCGCTGATCCGCACCGCCGGCGAGAACGGCCGCGACCTGAAGGTGCTGCAGGCGGTGGAAGACGCCAACGACGCGCAAAAGCAGGTGCTGGTCGACAAGATCGCCAAGCGCTTCGGCGACGACCTGGCCGGCAGGCGCTTCGCCGTCTGGGGCCTGGCGTTCAAGCCCAACACCGACGACATGCGCGAGGCCAGCGCCCGCGTGCTGATCGCCGAACTGCTGGCGCGCGGCGCGAGCGTGACGGCCTACGACCCGGTGGCGATGACCGAGGCGCGCCGCATCTTCGGCGACGAGCCCCGCATCGCCTACGCCGAGAACCCCGACGCGGCCCTGGTGGGCGCCGACGCGCTGGCCATCGTGACCGAGTGGAAGGAATTCCGCAGCCCGGACTTCGCGCGCATCGCGACGACCCTGAAGACGCCGGTCATCTTCGACGGCCGCAACCTGTACGAGCCGAGGCTGGTGCGCGACGCCGGCATCGACTACCAGCCCATCGGGCGGGTCTGAAGCGAGGCGGGCCGGGCGGGCACCATGACGAGCGACGCAACGACCATGCGTTCCACCGCCGCGGCCGCTGCCGCGGTCTGCGCGGCGCTGCTGCTGGCGGCCTGCACCGGCCACAAGAAGGACGCGACGCAGAGCGCCGCGCGCGTCGACGGCACCGAGATCACGGTGCACCAGATCAACTACCGCCTGCAGCGCGAGCGCGGCCTGCGTCCCGAGCAGCAGGACGAGGCGGGCCGCAAGGTGCTCGAGCAGCTGATCGACGAGCAGCTGATCGTCGAGAAGGCCGAGAAGACCAAGCTCGATCTCGAGCCGGGGGCGCAGCAGGCGATCGCCGCCGCGCGCCGCGAGGTGCTGGCGCGCGCCTACGTGGAGCAGGCCGCGCTCGGCGTGCCCGCGCCCACCGACGCCGCCATCCACGCCTACTTCGACGCCAACCCGTTCCTGTTCTCGCAACGCCGCATCTACACGCTGCAGGAATACCTGGCCAAGGTGCCGGAGGACAAGGTCGCGACGCTGCGCGCGATGGTCGAGGGCGGCCGTCCGCCCGAGGAGGTCGAGGCGTGGTTCAAGGCGCAGGGCACGCCGTTCCGCGGCCAGCAGAGCACGCATCCGGCCGAACAGATCCCGCTGGGCTCGCTCAAGGAGATCGCGGGCATCGCGGTCGGCCGCGGCGTCGTCGCCTCGGACGGCGGCCAGGTGCACGTCACCTACGTCACCTCGAGCGCCGATGCGCCGGTCGGCTTCGACAAGGCGCGCCCGGCGGTGGCGCAGTTCCTCGCGATCGAGGCGCGCCGCAAGGTGACCGAAGGCAACATCGCGGCGCTGCGGACGGCGGCCCGGATCGACTACGCCGCGCCCTACCAGGCGCTGGCGGCATCGGGCGCGGCGCTTGCCACGCTCAGGGATGTCGAAGCTTCGAATCCCGTGGCCTCCGCCGGCGGCACGCGTGTCTCGTTGCCGGCCGCCAGCACGGCGTCGAACGTCCAGGTGACCCTGCCGGCGACGACGGCCTCCGGCGTGCAGGTGACCTTGCCGCCGATGCCGGGCCTGCGCGTGAGCTTGCCGGCCGTCTCCGCTTCCTCGGCGCGGGTGAGCCTGCCCGCGCGCGCTCCGCCGGAGGATCCCAAAAACTGAAAGAGTAGTAATCCATGCCGTCATCCCGTCCGACTCTTCCCGCCCGCCGCACCGCGCTCGTGCTGGCCACCGCCCTGTCGGCGGCACTGTTGATCGGCATGCCGCCCGCGCGTGCGCAAGCCGCCGCGCCGCCCAAGCCCCCGGCGCCGGCGCCGCGCGCGGCCGATCCCGACCAGTCGCGCATCGGCGCCGGCGACACGATCCGGATCAACGTCTACCAGAGCCCGGACCTGAGCATGGAGACGCGCGTCAACGAGACGGGCGCGATCAGCTACCCCCTGCTGGGCCGCGTGCAGCTGGCCGGCCTGACGGTCACCGCCGCGGAGCAGCACATCGCCTCCGAGCTCAAGCGGCGCGACTTCGTCAAGGATCCGCAGGTGCAGATCGTGGTGACACAGGTGCGCGCCAACCAGGTCAACGTGCTCGGCCAGGTCGGCCGGCCCGGGCGCTATCCGCTCGATCTCACCGGCATGCGCCTGACGGAGGTGCTGGCGCTCGCGGGCGGCATCGTTGCCGGCGTGGGCTCGGACACCGTCGTCGTCACCGGCACCCGCGATGGCAAGTCGTTCCGCAAGGACGTCGACATGCCCAGCCTGTTCCGGGCCGGCAACGGCGCCGAGGACATCGTGATCGCGCCCGGCGACTCCGTCTTCGTGGACCGCGCGCCGCAGATCTACATGTACGGCGAGATCCAGCACCCGGGCCCGATCCGCCTGGAGCGCGGCATGACCGTGATGCAGGCCGTCGCCGCGGGCGGCGGCGCCACGCCGCGCGGCACGCTGCGCGGCCTGAAGGTCACGCGCACCGGCCCGGACGGCAAGCAGCAGACGCTGGAGCCCACGATGGAGGACACGCTGCGCAACGGCGACGTGGTCTACATCCGCGAGAGCCTGTTCTGACGCCGGGAGCGCAAATCATGAGTCTCACGCATTTCTTCGCGGTCCTGCGAGCGCGCTGGCTGAGCGCGACGGTCGTGTTCGGCGCCGTCGTGGTGGCCGCCGTCCTGTACCTCGTCTTCGCGACGCGCATCTACACCGCCACGGCCTCGATGCTGATCGACGCCAAGCCCGACCCCGTCAGCACGATGCTGTACGGCGGCGCGATGCCCGCCTTGATCAACACGCAGCTCGAGATCATCCACAGCGACCGCGTCGCGCAGCGCGTGGTGCAGAACCTCAAGCTCGCGGACGTGGCCGACATGCGCGCCGCCTGGGCCGCGGCCAAGAGCGGGCTGTCGCTGCAGGAATACCTCACCGAGTTCATCGAGGTCGGCCTCGACCCGAAGGTGAGCGCGCCCGGCAGCAACGTGATCAACGTCGCGTACAAGTCGCCCGACCCGCGCTTCGCCGCCACCGTGGCCAACGCCTACGTGCAGGCCTACATGGAGACCTCCATCGAGCTGCGCGTCGACCCGGCCCGCCAGTACAGCGGCTTCTTCAGCGACCAGCAGAAGGAGGCGCGCACCGCGCTCGAGACCGCGCAGAATAAGCTGTCGGCGTTCCAGCGCGAGAAGGGCATCATCGGTTCGGACGACCACTTCGACCTCGAGACGAGCCGCCTGACGGCCCTCATGCAGGAGCTCGTCGCCATCCAGACGGCCAGCGTCGAGGCGTCGACGCGGCAGGGCCAGATCGGCAACGCCGGCCAGCTGTCGGAGGTGCTGGCCAACGGCACGGTCAGCGGCCTCAAGAGCGAGCTGGCGCAGGCCGAACTGAAGCTGCAGGACCTGTCCTCGCGCTACGGCGACAGGCACCCGCAGGTGGTGGACGCGCGCGCCGCGGTCGCCCAGCTCAAGGCCAAGATCGCGCGCGCGACGAGCGACGTCACCGGCGCCATCGGCGTCGACGCGCGCGTCAGCCACCAGCGCGAGGCCGAGATCCAGGCCGCCGTCGACGCGCAGCGCGCCAAGGTGCTGCAGCTCAAGGACACGCGCGACCGCGTCGCCGTGCTGCAGCGCGACGTCGACAACGCGCAGCACACCTACGACCAGGTCTACAGCCGGGCCAGCCAGACGAGCCTGGAGAGCCAGAACCGCCAGGCCAACGCCACCGTCATCAGCGCCGCCACGACGCCGGTGCTGCCGTCGTCGCCCAAGGTGCCGGCAGTGCTGGTGCTGGGCCTGGCCGCCGCGCTGGCGCTGGGCATCGGCACCGCGCTGCTGCAGGAGCAGTTCGACAAGCGCGTGCGCACGATGACCGACGCCTTCGAGTTCCTCGGCCTGCCGGTGATCGGCATCATGCCGAGCCCGACGATGAACCGCCGCCTCAAGGGACAGATGGCCATGATCCAGGATCGCGTCGTCTCCGGCCGCAGATTGCCGGCGCCGGAAAGGGGGCAGGCATGAACGCGAAGATGGAAGCCCCCGAGCTCTACCTCGGCGACGGCCAGGGCCTGGACGGCGCCGTCCGGACCAAGTCGATCGGCGAACTGATCCAGGACGCGCGCAACCTCTCGGCCGACGACCTCGACCGCATCGGCCGCTACCAGCGCGAGAACGACCTGCGCTTCGGCGAGGCCGCGATCGCGCTCGGCCTGGCCGACACCGAGGACGTGCTGCAGGCGCTGGCGCAGCAGTTCAAGTACGCCTACGCCGACGAGGATGCGCGCAAGGCGGCGCCCGAGCTGGTGATGCTGAACCAGCCGTTCGGCCACCAGGCCGAGGCGTTCCGCGCCATCCGCAGCCAGATCCTGATGCGCACGCAGGGCGAGAAGGGCCAGCGCCGGCCGCTGGCCGTGGTCAGCCACGACACCGGCGACGGCAAGACCTTCTTCTGCGCCAACCTCGCGGTCGCGCTCGCGCAGCTGGGCGCCAAGGTGGTGGTCATCGACGCCGACATGCGCGGCGCGCGCCTGGACCAGGTGTTCGGCGTGCCGGGCGGCGTCGGCCTGTCGGGCGTGCTGTCGGGCCGCGGCGGCAAGGGCGTCGTCAAGTCGGTGCCGGGCATCCCGAACCTGTACGTGATCCCGGTCGGCGTGCAGCCGCCCAACCCGCTGGAGCTCGTCGAGGGGCCCAGCTTCGGCATGCTGCTGCGCGAGGTGTCGATCAAGTTCGACCACGTCATCGTCGACACGCCCGCCGGCTGCTTCGGCAGCGACGGCGTGGTGATCGCGTCGCGCTGCGGCTCGGCGCTGGTGGTCTCGCGCAAGGACGCCAACAAGGTCTCGCGCCTGCAGGAGCTGGTCAGTTCGCTGCAGGCCGGCCAGGTGCGGCTCGCCGGCGTGATCATGAACGAGCTGTGATCGGGCGATGACGGCTGTCGACCGGCTGACCGCGCCGCGCACGTGGCCGTGGTGGATCTGCGTGCTGGGCATGCTCGCCCTGTACGCGCCCACGATCCACGACCTGGCGCTCAACATCTGGTCGACCGAGGAGCAGAGCCAGGGCCCGATCGTGCTGGCGATCTGCGCCTGGCTGATCTGGCGCGCGTGGGATCGCATCGACGACGGCGCGGCCGGCGCGCCGTGGCCGGCCGTCGGCTGGCTGCTGGTGGCGCTCGCGCTGCTGCTGTACGTGTTCGGGCGCTCGCAGCGCATCCTCAGCGCGCAGACGCTGTCGGCCATCTTCCTGCTGCCCGGGCTCGTGCTGCTGATGCGCGGCCCGCGCCAGCTGCGCGCCGGCGCGTTCGCGCTGTTCTTCATGATCTTCCTGGTGCCGCTGCCGGCGACGATGGTGGACGCCGTCACGCAGCCTCTGAAGCTGGCGGTGTCGAGCGTGGCGGCGACGGTGCTGTTCGCGGCCGGCTACCCGATCGCGCGCACCGGCGTGATCCTGCAGATCGGCCAGTACCAGCTGCTGGTGGCCGACGCCTGCGCCGGCCTGCACACGCTGTTCTCGCTCGAGGCGATGGGGCTGCTGTACCTGAACGTCGTGCGCCACGGCTCGCTGCTGCGCAACGTCGCGCTGGCGATCCTGATCGTGCCGATCTCGTTCGCCGCCAACGTCATCCGCGTGATGGTGCTGGCACTGATCACCTACCACTTCGGCGACGAGGCGGGGCAGGGCTTCCTGCACGGCTTCGCCGGGCTCGTGCTGTTCATGACCGCGCTGATGTTCATCATCGCCACCGACAGCGGCCTGCGCTGGCTGGCCGCGCGCGCGCAGGGAGCGAGGCTGCGGCATGCCTGAACCCGTGCTCACCCGACGCGCGATCGTCGCCGCGCTGCTGATGGCCGCGGCCGCGGCAGGCGGCCAGGCCATGGTGCCCACCCGGCGCATGGCGCAGCTGCGCGGCCCGTTCAGGCTCGACGACATCGTGCCGTCGAGCTTCGCCGGCTGGCAGGTCGACGACCGCAGCGCCGGCGGCATCGTCGATCCGCAGACCGAGGCGCTGCTGAACAAGCTGTACAGCCAGATGCTGGCCCGCACCTACGTCGACAGCCAGGGCCACCGCGTCATGCTGTCGATCGCGTACGGCGCCGACCAGGCCGACGACGACGTGCAGCTGCACTATCCCGAGGTCTGCTATCCGGCGCAAGGCTTCCGGGTGAGGAGCAACCGCGTCGAGCAGGTCGACACGGCGCAGGGCGCCATCCACGTGCGCCGGCTCGAGACCCAGTTCAGCGATTCGCGCTTCGAGCCGGTGACCTACTGGACGGTCGTCGGCGACCAGCAGAGCCTGGGCGGCTGGGATCGCAAGGTCTCCGAGATCCGCCACGGGCTGCGCGGCGAGATCGTCGACGGCCTGCTGTTCCGCGTCTCCAGCATCGACCGCGACTCCCGGCAGGCCTTCGCGGTGCAGGCCGGCTTCATCCGCGACATCGTGGCCGCGATGTCGCCGCGGGCCCGGCGCCAGCTCGCCGGGCTGGGCTAGGCGTCGGGGAGGCAAGCCGCATGAACATCGTCTACGCCGTCAAGATCTTCGCGGCGCTGCTCATCGTCCTGGGGGCGCTGCGCATCGTCGCCGGCAAGGGCCTGCAGCAGGTCATGGCGCCGCAGGACTGGAAGGCGGCCTGGATGGTCGTCATCGGCACGCTGTTCGTCTCGTGCTTCTCGTGGAAGGTGCCGCTGTTCTTCGTGGCGTTCGCCGTCTGGGCGATGTTCGCGCCGGTCTTCTTCGGCAAGGGCAACGACGGGCGGCTGCCGGCCTACGTGCTGCTGGCCTGCGTCAGCCCGCAGTTCTCGCTGGACCTGGAGAACATCGGCGGGCTGCGCCAGGTGCTGCACCTGGACGCCTTCCGCATCGTCGAGATCCTCATCCTGGTGCCGGCCGCCGTCGCCCTGGCCGCGCGCCGCGAGCGCCCGCCGTATCCGGGGTGGCTGATGGCCAGCGACCTGGCCACCGGCGTCTACACGATCTACTGGATCGCCCGGCTGTACGGCCAGCTCAGCGGCACGGCGATGGGGCGCGAGGGGCTGCAGGTCGTCCTCGACACCGTGCTGCCCTACTACGTGCTGTCGCGCGGCTGCGTGCAGCCGGAGCTGCGGCGGCGCGTGCTGTCGGTGCTGATGTTCGGCGCGGCGTACGAGAGCCTGGTCGCGATCGCCGAGGGGCTGTCCAAGCACGTGCTCTACGCGCAACTGCAATACCTGTACGGCGTGCGCTGGAACGTGATCGGCGCGTTGACCCGCGGCGACTGGGTGCGCGCGCAGGCCGCCTTCTCCGGGCCGCTGGTCATGGCGATGCTCGCGCTGTTCGCGATCGGCGTCTGGTTCGCGCTGCGGCCGGCCGGGAAGTCGCGCGCCTACGCCATGGTCGCGCTCGTCCTGGTGGGCGGCCTGCTGGCCACCATCAGCCGCGGGCCGCTCCTGGCGCTGGGCGTCCTGATCGGCGGCCTGGCCTGCCTGCGCTTCCTGTCGACGCGACGCTTCCTGCTGCTCAGCGCGGCGATGGTCGTCGCCGCGGCGTTCGCCTGGAACGCGGGCCTCGGCGACACCGCCGTCGAGGCGATCAACAGCAACACGGGCGCCGACCAGCAGGCGGACTTCACCGTGATCTACCGCCAGGAGCTGCTCAAGGCCTCGGTCGCCCTGATCCGGCAGAGTCCGTGGTTCGGCGTGCCGAACTACCTCGACCAGATGGCCGACCTGAAGCAGGGCGACGGCATCGTCGACCTGGTCAACACCTTCCTGATCGTGACGCTCAACGTCGGCCTGGTCGGGCTGCTGCTGTTCCTGCTGCCGTTCCTGATCGTGCTGCTGCGGCTGGCCGCGCCCGTGCCGGAGGGCCACGGCGCGCTGCGCCGCGAGCGGCTGGTGTGGATGGCGCTGATCCTGGCGGTGATGGCGGGCGTGTTCACGGTGTCGCCGGTGTCCATCATCCGCTCGCTGCTGGTGTGGACGGTGGCCATCGCGCTGGCCGGCCTGCAGGAGGGGCTGCCCTCGCGGCGGCGCGCGCGCCTGGCCGTCGCCCCGGCCAGCCACGCCGAAGGCCTGAGCCGCTCGTGAACGGACGCGACACCCCCGCCGGCGCGGCCTCGCGCGAGCCGCGCGTGAGCGTGCTCATGCCGATGCGCGATCCGGGCCGCTTCGTCGAGGAGGCGGTGCGCTCCGTCCTGTCGCAGGACGGCGCGGACCTCGAGCTGCTGGTCGTCGACGACGGATCCACCGACGGCAGCCGCGCGTTCGTCGACGGCCTGTCCGACCCGCGGGTCCGCGTCATCGACGGCCCGCGCAGCGGCATCGCGGCCTGCATGAATCGCGCGCTGGAGGCGGCCCGCGGCGCGGTCGTGATGCGTTGCGACGCCGACGACGCCTACCCGCCCGGACGCATCCTGGCGCAGCTCGATTTCCTGCGGCGCCATCCCGGCTTCGTCGCCGTCTGCGGTCCCTTCGCGTGGATGAGCCAGGCCGGTGAGCCGCTGGGATCGCCGCGCGTCGCGCCGCAGGCGGGCGGCGACGACGTGTCCGGCGACATCCTGGCCGGCCGCCTGCGCACGCACCTGTGCACCTTCGCGTTCCGCCGGTCCGCGCTGGCCGATGTCGGATCGTTCCGCCCGTTCTTCCAGACGGCCGAGGACATCGACTTCCAGCTGCGCCTGGCCGCGGCCGGCCGCGTCGGCTTCCTGCCGGCCGACGCGTACTTGTACCGCCTGCACGACGCCTCGGTCACGCACACGCAGGCGACCGTGCTGCGCGAGTTCTTCGAGGCGACCGCGCACGCCATGGCGCGCGATCGCAGGGCCACCGGCTCCGATGCGCTGATGCGCGGCGAGACGGTGGCCCTGCCCGCGCCGCCGCGCGGCGGCCACCGCGCAGACCGCTCGGCGCGGCAGGTCTCGCAGCTGCTGGTGGGCGAGGCCTGGCGCCGCTTCCTCGCGCGGGATCGCTCCGGCGCGCTGCGCACCGCGTGGCGCGCGGTGATGGCCAGCCCCGGGCACGCCGACGCCTGGCGCTCGCTGCTGCTGGTGGGCATCAAGCCGCGCCGATGAAAAAAGGGGCGAGCCGCCGGCGCGGTCGCCCCTCGGGATCGGGCCGGACGCCCGCCGCCGTCAGTTGAAGCTGGTGGCCTTGACCGCCGTCGACTTCAGGATCGGCACCACGGTCTTGCCGAACGTCGTGAGGTCGGCGTCCGTCTTGTAGATGCCGCACTTGAGCGTCATGCTGAAGCCGTTGTCGTTGGACGTGCAGTTGGCCAGGTTGTTGTCGTCCCACGACCAGGGCATCCAGCCCCAGCCGTTGGCCTCGGCCGTGTCGATCACGTGCTGCGGCGTGACCAGGGTGGGGCTCGGGCCGATGTTGTTGCCCGGGCCGAACTCGCCGAGGATCAGCGGCAGGCCGGAGGCCTTGAGCTGCGCCATCGCGGTGTCGTAGTCCTGCATCCACGAGGCCGTGGCCGGGTAGTGGAAGCTGCCGTACACGTGCACGTCGAACAGGATGTTCTTCTGCGGATCGGAGGCGAGCACCGCGGCGCCGTACTTGACGATGTCCTGCGCGTCCTGGCCGCAGCCGCCGGCGTCGACGACCAGCGCGCCGGTGTAGCCGGCCGCGCGCATGCGGGCGATGGCGGTGATGTAGCTGTCGCGCCAGACGATGCTGTTGGCCGGCCCCCATTCGTTGGCGATGTTGATCAGGCCGGTGTCGTTCAGCTGCGTCCAGGTGGCGGCCTGCGCGACCCAGGTGTCGACGATGGCCGTCAGCGAGGCCGTGTCGGCCTTGCAGGTGCCCGTCCAGTTGCCGGGGATCGGGACGATCTTGTTGGCGAGCATCTGCGACGAGACGATGTTCCAGTTGGAGCTGGCCGAGTTCGTGAAGCTCAGGACGACGCGCTCGGTGTTGGCGCCGCTGAGCGGCAGGCCCGTGGGCGTGCCGTAGCTGTCCCAGTGGTTGCGGTTGACGCCGCGGATGCGGAACTCGATGCCGTTCGGGTCGTACAGCCTGCTGCCGGCCACGAAGAAGCCCTTGCCCGTGTTGCCCGCGGGGCGTGCCATCGTCGGCTGCGTGCCGGCCCTCACCGCGAGCGGCAGCGCCTGGTCGGCGGAGGCGACGGTGTCGGTGCCCGTGGACGGCGCGGTCGCGGCGTCCGTCGTCGACGCCGTCGACGTGGATGCGCTGCTCGACGTGGCGCCCGCGTCGCCGCCGACCGCGATCACGGCGGCCTGGTTGGTCGTCGCGTAGGCCTCGCCCGCTGTCGAGGAGGCCGCATCGGCCGCGCTGCCGGCGACGCCGTTCACGGTCGCGGTCGGCGCGGACGTGTCGGCGCCGGAGCCGGAGCCGCCGCCGCAAGCGGTGATGGCGGCGGTGGCCAGGGCCAGGGCAATGCTGGTTGCCATGCGGAAGGAGGGAGTGCTTTGAGACATGGAGATTGTGGTCCGAATCGAGGCGCGATGCAGGCGTGCCCGCAATCGTTCGCAGGCGGCCGCACGGTCGTCCATGGCTGATCGGACAGCGACTGTCCTGATCGAGCCCATCGTGTAACGAGTTGTCGTCGGATGGCCCGTGCCGGCCTGGAAACGCTTGCGCGTCTCCGTGCGCCATGCCGCCTGTTTCGGCGGCGACGCGGGCGCGTTGAGTCCGTCGAACAGGCGAGAAGCGCGGTGTTCGAGAACTAGTTCGGGCGCACGACCAGTCTTCACTCGACCGTGCGCCGGCGATCCGGAACTCCCTCGACCTTCGTCATGAAAATGCGCTGGGGCATGGTGCCGTCTCGCGGGGCACCGTGTCATTCACGGAGGTATCCCGATGTATCCGATCGGACGTTCGATCAGTGCGCTCCCCTTGCGTCGAACGGCCCGCTCTCCCGCATGAATGCTCGCGCGAGTCCGGCGCGGAGGCGCGTCGATGCGCATACCGGGGGGTGTTTGCGACGACACCGCACCGCGCTTCCGCACGATACGGTAGGGGGCATCAGACGACCGCCATCATTTCGTTGCGAATTAGCGCAGCTTCGAACAGGCGCGCCGAGCGCTCCCAGCTCGAGTCGGCCACGGTGCGCGCGGCGCCGTCCGACAGCGCGCGCCATCGCGGTGCGTCGAGCTGCAGGATCCGCGACACGCCGGCCGCGAGCCCGGCCACGTCGTCGACGTCCGCCAGCGCGCCGTTGACGCCGTCGACGATGGCCTCGGCCGGCCAGCCGGTGCGCGTCGACACCACCGGCGTGCGGCAGGCCATCGCCTCCATCGCCATCAGGTTGAAGCCCTCGGTCCTGCTGCACGACAGCCACGCGTCGCAGCTCGCGTAGGCCGCGCGCAGCGCGGCCTGCGGCGCCTGCAGCGTCAGCGCGATGCCGTCGACACGGTCGCGGTACTTCACGGGCGAGTCGGCGCCGATGGCGACGACCTCGAGGTCCGGCAGCGTCCGGCGCACGGCCGCGATCACGTCGAGCGCGATGTCGAAGCGCTTGTTGTCGCTCTCCGCGAACAGGGTGCCCAGGCGCGGACGGGCGTTGCGCTCGCGCGGCGGCGCGAAGAACAGCGCGCGGTCCACCGCGTTCGGAACGATCGTGCAGCCCTGGAGATTGCCGTCGCGTTCGATCGCCTCGGCCAGCCAGCGCGCGACGGCGACCTTCTGGAAGTCCGAGCGATAGGTGGCGATCACGCGCTCGCGCGGCTGCCCTTCGAAGACCTCGTGGCCTTGCACGAAATAGACCTTGCGGCCCTTGGCGGGCGACATCGCCGCCACGAGCTCGGCCGTCTCCCACCAGGTCGCGACGATGATGTCGGCATCGGGCACGTCGGTGTCGAGCACCTTGCGCGGGCGCTCGAGGAGCTTGGTCCGGACGCCCGTTCCATCCAGGTGCGAGGGCGGCTGCGGCCGCAGCGCGACCGCGGGCAGGCGCAGCCTGCGGCGCAGGTCGGCGCGGCGACCGCGCACGGGCCGCGGCGGCGCGACGACCAGCACCTCGTGCCCGAACGACTGCAGGTATTTCGCGTAGACGGCGACGACGCGGATGCCGCCGGTCATGTTCAGCGGCGGGCAGACAAAGGTGATCTTCATTCGTGGCGGGATGCGCGAGGAGGCGCCGCGTGGACCGGTGGATGAGTCGGCAAACAGCGTTCCGGGCGCGCCGCGTCTCGTCCTGGTCGAGCAGGGCAGCGCGACGGCGGCGCCGCCGTCCGGCCCGCTGCGCGAGCCCGGCAGCGAAATTGCCAGCGCTTGTCCGGCAGCGGCTCCGACGCCGCGCCGGACCCCGACATGCCCGCCTCCACGACTCCTGCCACGACGACTTGCGCGACCGGCGCCGGCGCGCCCTCGCGCGACGCGGGCGTGGGCATGGTCGTCATCGGCCGCAACGAGGGTGCCCGGCTGTTGCGCTGCCTCGCGGCCTGCGCACGCGAGGGCGGGCCCGTCGTCTACGTGGACAGCGGCTCGACCGACGGCTCGCCCGCGGCCGCGCGCGGCCTCGGCGTCGCGGTGGTGGCGCTGGACATGTCGGTTCCCTTCACGGCGGCGCGCGCCCGCAACGCGGGCTTCGCCGCGCTGATGCGCCTGCATCCCGGCACGGCGCGCGTGCAGTTCATCGACGGCGATTGCGAGCTCGCGGCGGGCTGGCTGGCGGCGGCCGGCGCGTTCCTGGACGAGCATCCCGAAATTGCCGCAGTGTGCGGCCGCCGCCTGGAAAGATTTCCTGACGCATCCGTCTACAACCGCCTGTGCGACGCCGAATGGAACACGCCGGTGGGCGCGGCGCGGGCCTGCGGCGGCGACGTCCTGATACGCGCTCGGGCGCTCGCCGCGGCGGGCGGCTATCGCGACGGCCTCATCGCGGGCGAGGAGCCCGAGCTGTGCGTGCGCCTGCGCGCCGCGGGCTGGACGATCTGGCGGCTGGGGCACGACATGACGTGGCACGACGCCGCGATCACGCGCTGGACGCAATGGTGGCGCCGCAACGTGCGCTCGGGCCACGCGTTCGCCGAAGGCGCGGCGCTGCACGGCGCGCCGCCGGAGCGCCATTTCGTCGCGCAGACGCGGCGCGCCGTGGTCTGGGGCGGCCTGCTGCCGGTCGCGCTGCTGGCGGCGTCGTTCGCGTGGTGGCCGCTGGCGGGCCTGTGGCTCGTCTATCCGCTGCAGTGGCTGCGCGTCGCGCTGAACCTGCGTCGCGCGGGCCAGCCGATCCCGTGGACGCAGTCCGCCTTCTTCCTGCTGGGCCGTTTCGCCGAGGCGCTGGGCGCCTTGCGGTTCTGGTGGGGCCGCACGACCGAACACAGGAGAACCCTCATTGAATACAAGTGAACCTGGCGCGCCTGCCGCGCCGACCGGGAGCGGGCGATGAACGCATGGTTGATCGGTGCCTGCTGCCTGCTGGCGCTGGCGACGCTGCCGCTCGCGCTGGCGGTCGGGGTGTTCGTCCTGCAGATCCTCGCGGCGGCCTGGCCGCGCGGGCCGGCTGCCGCGCGCAGCCACCAGCACGCGGTGCGCGGACGCCTCGCCGTTCTGGTGCCGGCGCACGACGAGGCCGCCGGCATCGCGCGGACGCTGGCCGCCGTGCTGCCGCAACTGCGCGGGCAGGATCGCGTCGTGGTGGTCGCCGACAACTGCACGGACGACACCGCCGCCATCGCGCGCGCCGCGGGGCCGCGGGTGCAGGTGGTCGAGCGCTGGCACGCCACGGATCGCGGCAAGGGCTTCGCGCTGGCCTTCGGCGTCGACGCGTTGCGCGCCGACCCGCCGGGGCTGGTGGTGATCCTCGACGCCGATTGCCACATCGCGCAGGGCTCGCTCGACGCGCTGTGCGACTGCGTCGTCGACCACGACCGTCCCGCGCAGGCGCTGTACCTGATGAACGCGCGCCCCGACGCGCGCCTGCCGCGACGCATCGCGCAGTTCGCCTGGCGCGTGCGCAACTGGGTGCGCCCCGCGGGCTGGGGCCGGCTGGGCCTGCCGTGCCAGCTGATGGGCGCCGGCATGGCCTTCAGCTGGCCGATGCTGCGCGAGGCGCCGCTCGCCAACGCCTCGATCGTCGAGGACATGCAACTGGGCATCGCCCTCGCGATGGCGGGACGGCCGCCGCTGTTCTGCCCGCGCGCGCTCGTCACCAGCCTGTTTCCCGACAGCGCAGCCGCCACGCGTTCGCAGCGCACGCGCTGGGAGCACGGGCATCTCGAGACCATCGCGCGCGAGCTGCCCGGCCTGCTCGCCGCGGCCTGGCGCCGGCGCGACACGCGCCTGGCCGGCATGGCGCTGGACCTGTGCGTCCCGCCACTGGCCCTGCTGGCGGCCCTGCTGGCCGCGGGCACGGTGCTGGCCGCCCTGCTGTCGTGGTGGATGGACGGGGTCGGCCCCGGGCTGGCCTCCGGATTGCTCTTCGGGAGCTTCGGCGCTGCCGTGCTGCTGGCCTGGTGGCTCCGCGGGCGCGACCTGGTGCGCCTGTTCGAGCTGCTGTCGATTCCCGCCTACATCGCCGCCAAGCTGCCCGTCTACGCGCGTTTCGTCGTGCACCGCGAGCGACGCTGGGTGCGCACCGACCGCGGGTCGAGCTGAACGCCGGATCTCGAACGCGGGAGCGCCGACGCCTGGCGGTCCCGTTCCCGCCGTGCCGTCCCCGGATCGCCGGGGTCCGCGGGCCTGTCGCCGCGAACCCGCAGGGTCGCCGATGCCACGCCGTCGCAGGACGGCAGGAGAAACACATGAAGAACAAGCCGCTGGCGATCCTGTCGCCGATCTGTCTCTGCCTCCATGCCGCCGCTGTCCAGGCGGCCATCGAACCGTTCACGCTCGGCGCGAGCGAGGCGGTCAAGCACGAGAGCAACGTCACCCACACGTCGGACGACGCCCGCGTCGCCGACTGGATCTCCACCACCGAGTTCACCGCGGCGCTCGACCAGGCGCTCGGGCGCGACCAGCTGGTCGCCGACGCCGCCGTCAACTACAGCGGCTACAAGCGCCAGCGCTCGCTCGACGCCTGGGGCTACCGCGCGGGCATCCAGCTCAACTGGAACACGATCGGCGACCTGTCCGGAGCGTTCGGCGCCGACACGAGCCGCCGGCGCTACCTCGACGACGTGACGACCGGGCCGCTGCTCAACCTCGTCAACGGCGTGCCGACGCTGCTCTCGACCACCGAGCGCAACATGCAGACCGACAACCACGTGTTCGGCCGCATCCTGCTCGGCGGGCCGTCGCGCTGGCAGATCTTCGCCGGCGCCGACGCCAGCCAGCGGCGCTTCTCCGCCAGCGACTTCAGGTCGAACGACGAGCGCCAGTGGTCGGGCAACTTCGGCACGCGCTACTCGACGAGCCCCGACCTGACGTTCGGCCTCCAGGCCAACTACCTGCACGGCGAGTTTCCGCACGTCGATACCTTCGCCTTCGGCGGCGTCCAGAGCACCGTCGTGCAGAAGTTCGACACGCGCTCCATCGACGGCACGGTGCAGCTCAAGGCCACCGGCAACAGCACGTTCGACGCCAGCGTGGGCTACACGAAGCAGCACAGCGACGCGCTGGCGCGCGACATCCACTTCGTCAACGGTTCGCTCAACTGGACCTGGGCGCCGCCGTCGCACTTCACGGTCAAGCTGGGCCTCAAGCGCAGCACGGACTTCGACACCTCGTCCACCGACCTGAACAACGGCATCCGCTACTCGAACAACCTGAGCGGCCCCTCGGTCAACAACCTGGCGCTGGCCGACGTGACCTACGCGTTGACGGCCAAGATCAGCCTCGACGCCAACGCGTCCTACTCGCAGCGCAAGTATTCCGACGTCGTGCTGGACAATGTCGACGTTTCAGGAACCTTGCGCACCACGACCTTCTACCTGTCGGCGCACTACCAGCCCACGCGCACCACGGACCTGAGCTGCGGCGGCGGGCGCGAGCAGCGTCGCGCCGGCGCGACATTCTCGAGCTTCGCCTACACCGACAATACCGTGCGCTGCATCGCCTCCATCAAGTTCGACTGAATCCGGATCCTCGATGAACGTCCTTGTCACCGGCGCCGCCGGCTTCATCGGCATGCACGTCGTGCAGCGCCTGGCCGCCCGCGGCGACCGCGTGGTGGGCGTCGACAACCTCAACGCCTACTACGACCCGTCGCTGAAGGAGGCGCGCCTCGCGCAGCTGGCGGGCCTGCCGGACTTCCGCTTCGAGCGCCTGGACATCGCCGACGGCGCCGCGCTGCAGGCGCTGTTCGCGCGCGAGAAGTTCGACGCCGTCGTGCACCTGGCGGCGCAGGCGGGGGTGCGCTACTCGATAGCCAACCCGCTGGCCTACGGCGAGTCCAACCTCGCCGGCTTCCTGAACGTGCTCGAGGCCTGCCGCCGCCACCCGGTGCGGCACCTGGTCTACGCCAGCAGCTCCAGCGTCTACGGCGGCAACGCGAAGATGCCGTTCTCGGAGGCCGACAGCGTCGACCACCCCGTGAGCCTGTACGCCGCCACCAAGAAGGCCAACGAGCTGATGGCGCACACGTACAGCCACCTGTACGGCATCCCCACCACCGGGCTGCGCTTCTTCACGGTCTACGGGCCCTGGGGCCGGCCGGACATGGCCTATTTCTCGTTCACGCGCGACATCCTCGCGGGCAAGCCCATCGCCGTGTTCAACGAGGGAAAGATGATGCGCGACTTCACCTACATCGACGACATCGTCGACGGCGTCGTCGCGGTGCTGGACAAGCCGGCCACGCCCGACCCGGCCTTCGACGCGCTGGCGCCGCACCCGGGCCGCTCGCGCGCGCCGTACCGCGTGTTCAACATCGGCAACCAGGATCCGGTGCAGCTGGGCACGTTCATCGAGACGATCGAGCGCGCGCTGGGCGTGCCGGCGGTCAAGGTGTTCAAGCCCATGCAGCCGGGCGACGTCGTGGCCACGCACGCGGACGTTTCCGCATTGCGCGAATGGACCGGCGTCGCGCCGCGCACCCCCCTGGATGCGGGGATCCGCCGGTTCGCCGAGTGGTTCCGGCGATACTACGGCTCCGCCTGAAGGAGGGCGGGCCTGCCGTGCGGCGGGCGAATCCGAAGGAAAAAACATGATTCTCGTCACCGGCGGCGCCGGCTTCATCGGCAGCAATTTCGTGCTCGACTGGCTCGAGAACCACGACGAGCACGTCGTCAACCTCGACGCGCTGACCTACGCCGGCAACCTGGCCAACCTCGAGTCGCTGCAGGGCGACCCGCGCCACGTGTTCCAGCACGGCGACATCGGCGACCGCGCGCTGGTCGACCAGCTGCTGAAGACGCACCGCCCGCGCGCCATCGTCAACTTCGCGGCCGAGAGCCACGTCGACCGCTCCATCCTGGGCCCCGGCGCGTTCCTCAAGACCAACATCGAAGGCACGTTCAACCTGCTGGAGTCGGCGCGCGCGTACCACGCCGCGCTCGAAGGCGAGGACAAGGCCGCGTTCCGCTTCCTGCACGTGAGCACCGACGAGGTCTACGGCTCGCTGACGGCCGATGCCGCGCCGTTCACCGAGAACCACCCGTTCGAGCCGAACAGCCCGTACTCGGCGAGCAAGGCCGCCAGCGACCACCTGGTGCGCGCCTGGCACCACACGTACGGCCTGCCCACGCTGACCACCAACTGCTCGAACAACTACGGGCCGCTGCACTTCCCCGAGAAGCTGATCCCGCTGGTGATCGTCAACGCGCTGGCGGGCAAGCCGCTGCCGGTCTACGGCGACGGCCTGAACGTGCGCGACTGGCTCTACGTCAAGGATCACTGCGCGGCCATCCGCACGGTGCTGGCCCAGGGCCGCGTCGGCGAGACGTACAACGTCGGCGGCCTCAACGAGAAGACCAACATCGACATCGTGCGCGGCATCTGCCGCCTGCTCGACGAGCTGCGCCCCGACGCCGCGGGCCCGCGCGAGCGCCTGATCACCTTCGTCAAGGACCGCCCGGGCCACGACCGCCGCTACGCGATCGACGCCACCAAGCTCTGCACCGAGCTGGGCTGGCGCCCGCAGGAGACCTTCGAGACGGGCCTGCGCAAGACGGTGGAGTGGTACCTCGCGAACGGCGACTGGGTGCAGGGCGTGCAGAGCGGCGCGTACCGCGACTGGGTCGCCACGCAGTACGCCAAGGCCTGAGCATGAAGATCCTCCTGCTGGGCTGCGACGGCCAGGTCGGCTGGGAGCTGCAGCGCTCCCTGCAGCCGCTCGGCGACGTGGTCGCGCTCGATTTCCAGAGCCGCGACCTGGCGGCCGATTTCTCGAAGCCGGACGCGTTGGCGGCGACGGTGGCGGCGGTCAAGCCCGACCTGATCGTCAACTCGGCCGCCCACACGGCGGTCGACAAGGCCGAGTCCGAACCCGAACTGGCGCAGGCGATCAACGCCGACGCCCCGGGCGTGCTCGCACGCGCGGCGGCGGCGTCGGGCGCCTGGCTCGTCCACTACAGCACCGACTACGTGTTCGACGGCTCGGGCGACCAGCCGCGCGGCGAGGATGCGTCCACCGCCCCGCTGTCGGTCTACGGCCGCACCAAGCTCGACGGCGAGCGCCAGATCCGCGCCAGCGGCTGCAAGCACCTGATCCTGCGCACCAGCTGGGTCTACGCGGCGCGCGGCGGCAATTTCGCCAAGACGATGCTGCGCCTGGCCGGCACGAAGACGGAGCTCAACGTCATCGCCGACCAGGTCGGCGCGCCCACCGGCGCCGAGCTCCTGGCCGACCTCACCGCGCTGACGGCGCGCGCCGCGATGGCGCGTCCCGAGCTGGCCGGCACCTACCACGCGGTGGCAGGCGGCGCGACCAGCTGGCACGGCTACGCGAAGCTGGTCATCGAGACCGCCCGCGCGCGCGGCGTGCCGCTGACGCTGCCGGCCGACGGCCTGCACCCGATTCCCACCAGCGCGTACCCGACGCCCGCGGCGCGGCCGTTGAATTCGCGGCTGGACACGCGCAAGCTGCGCGAAGCCTTCGGCGTGCACCTGCCGGACTGGGAGTCCGGCGTGCGGCGCATGCTCACCGAGATCCTCCCCGCCTGAGGGCGCGCATCGCAAGGAGTTCGCTTGAACCGCAAAGGCATCATCCTCGCCGGAGGCTCCGGCACCCGGTTGCATCCGGCCACGCTGGCCATCAGCAAGCAGCTGATCCCGGTGTACGACAAGCCGATGATCTACTACCCGCTGAGCGTGCTGCTGCTGGCGGGCATCCGCGAGATCCTGATCATCAGCACGCCGCAGGACACCCCGCGCTTCGAGCAGCTGCTGGGCGACGGCAAGCGCTGGGGCCTGGACCTGCAGTACGCCGTGCAGGACAGCCCCGACGGCCTCGCGCAGGCTTTCCTGATCGGCGAGCGCTTCATCGGCGGCGCGGCGAGCGCGCTGGTGCTGGGCGACAACATCTTCTACGGTCACGACCTGGGCACGCGCCTGACGGCGGCCTCGGCGCGCACCGACTGCGCCACCGTCTTCGCCTATCCGGTGCACGATCCCGAGCGCTACGGCGTCGTCGAGTTCGACGCCGCGGGCAAGGCGATCAGTCTCGAGGAGAAGCCCGCCAAGCCCAAGAGCCGCTACGCGGTCACGGGCCTGTACTTCTACGACGAGCACGTCGTCGAGCATGCGAAGTCGCTCAAGCCGAGCGCGCGCGGCGAGCTCGAGATCACCGACCTGAACCGCATCTACCTCGAGAACCAGACGCTGGACGTGCAGATCCTGGGCCGCGGCGACGCCTGGCTCGACACCGGCACGCACGATTCGCTGCTGGAGGCCAGCCAGTTCGTCCACACGCTGGAAAAGCGCCAGGGCCTGAAGGCCTGCTGCCCGGAGGAGATCTGCTGGCGCCACAAGTGGATCGACGACGCGCAGCTGGCCGCGCTGGCCGCCCCGCTGGCCAAGAGCGGCTATGGCCAGTACCTGCAGCGCGTGCTCGAAGAGCGGGTATTCTGACCATGCAGATCGACAAGACCGCCATCGACGGCGTCCTGATCCTGCAGCCGAAGGTCTTCGGTGACGCGCGCGGGTTCTTCCTCGAGAGCTTCAACCAGACCGCCTTCGACGCGGCGGTGGGCCGGCACGTCGACTTCGTGCAGGACAACCACTCGCGCTCAGGGCGCGGCGTGCTGCGCGGGCTGCATTTCCAGAAGGCGCCCAAGGCGCAGGGCAAGCTGGTGCGGGTGACGGCGGGCGCGGTGTTCGACGTCGCCGTCGATATCCGGCGCGACAGCCCCACGTTCGGGCGCTGGGTGGGCGTGGAGCTCTCCGGCGAGAACCACCGCCAGCTGTGGATCCCGGCGGGCCTGGCGCACGGCTTCCTGGTGCTGACCGAGACGGCCGATTTCCTCTACAAGACCACCGAGTTCTATTCGCCCGCGGACGAGGGCGCCGTGCGCTGGGACGACCCCGAGCTCGCGATCGCCTGGCCCGACCTGGGCGAGCCCCCGAAACTGTCGGCCAAGGACGCCGCCGCCGGCCTGCTGCGCGATCTCCCCTAGGACATGGGGGCTGCCAGCGGGGCGTCGTCACGCTGCCACAATCGGGCCAGGAGTGTCACGATCGCGGTGTAGCCTGTCGTGATGGATCGGCATCCGCCCGCAGGCCGGTTGCGGGCGCCGTAGGATTTTCAACGATCAAAGGAACTGCGATGGCGAAAGCCATGATTCTTGCGGCCGGCCAGGGCACCCGCGTGCGCCCGCTGACCAAGTACATGCCCAAGCCCATGATCCCGATCCTGGGCAAGCCGGTCCTCGAATACCTGATCGAGCATCTCGCGCGCTACGGCGTCAAGGAGATCATGATCAACGTCGCCTATTCGCACTGGAAGATCGAGAGCTATTTCGGCAACGGGCACCGCTGGGGCGTCGAGATCGGCTACTCGTTCGAAGGCAAGCGCGACCACGGCGAGATCGTGCCCAACCCGATGGGCTCGGCCGGCGGCATGCGCAAGATCCAGGACCACAGCGGGTTCTTCGACGACACCACCATCGTGCTGTGCGGCGACGCCATCATCGACCTCGACATCGGCGCGGCCCTGCACGAGCACCAGAGCAAGAAGGCGCTGGCCAGCGTCGTCACCCTCGAGGTGCCGCTGGACGAGGTGAAGAACTACGGCGTGGTGGTGAGCGACGCCACCGGCCGCATCACCGAGTTCCAGGAAAAGCCCGCGCCCGAGCAGGCGAAGTCGCGCATGGCCAGCACGGGCATCTACATCTTCGAGCCGCAGGCGCTCGACCTGATCCCGACCGGCAAGGTGTTCGACATCGGCGGCCAGCTGTTCCCGCTGCTGGCCGAGAAGGGCCTGCCGTTCTACGCGCAGAGCCGCTGGTTCAACTGGATCGACATCGGCCGTGTCACCGACTACTGGGCGGTCTGCCAGCGCGTGCTGCGCGGCGAGGTGGCCCAGATGGACATGCCCGGCCGCGAGGTGCGCCCCGGCGTCTGGGTGGGGCTGAACACCAGCATCGATTTCGACAAGGTCCACATCGAGGGACCGGTGTACATCGGTTCGTCCAGCGAGATCGAGCCCGGCGCCACCATCGTCGGTCCGGCCTGGCTGGGCAACGGCTGCGTGCTGCGCCAGGGCAGCAAGCTCGTTCGCAGCATCCTGTTCGACTACACCCGGCTGTCCCAGGGCGAGACGCTGGAAGATATGATCGTCTCCCCGCACTACTGCGTCGACCGGCACGGCAACACCACGTACCCGGGCGACGAAGGCACCGTCCTGCGCTGGGGCGACGCACGCGCCTGATCCGCCGGAAGGCAGCCGCCGCCACGCCCGGGCGCGTGTCGCGCGGCCTGTTCCTCCCTTCTCGAAAGCGTCTCATGGCAGCGTCCATCTCGATCCAACCCGTCATCATGGCCGGCGGCAGCGGTACGCGCCTGTGGCCGCTGTCGCGCGCGGGCTTCCCGAAGCAGTTCCTCTCGCTGGGCAGCGACGAGAGCCTGTTCCAGCAGGCGCTCGAGCGCCTGATGGGGCTGGCCGGCGACGGCCTCTTGGTCGAGGCGCCGCTGATCGTGGGCAACGCCGAGCACCGCTTCCTCGCGCTGGAGCAGATGCGCGAGGTGCACGTCGAACCCGCGGCCGTCATCCTCGAGCCGGTGGGCCGCAACACGGCGCCCGCGCTGACGCTGGCGGCGCTCGCCGCGCGCGAGGGCGGGGCCGATCCCGTGCTGGTGGTGTCGCCGGCCGACCAGACCGTCACCGACCGCCCCGCGTTCACCGCCGCCCTGCGCCGCGCGGTGCAGGGCGCGGCCGACGGCGCGATCGTGATCCTGGGCATCACGCCCACCGCGCCCGAGACGGCCTACGGCTACATCCGCAGCACGCCCGCCGACGGCCTGGCCAAGGTGGCGCAGTTCGTCGAGAAGCCCGACGCGGCCACCGCCGCGCGCTACCTCGCGGACGGCGGCTACACCTGGAATTCCGGCATGTTCGTGTTGCGCGCCTCGGTCTGGCTGGACGCGCTGCGCGAGTTCCGCCCCGACATCCTGGCCGCCACCGAGGCCGCCTGGCGCGGTCGCGCGCCCGACGAGCGCTTCGTGCGGCCCACGCGCGAGGCCTTCCTGGCCGTGCCGTCGGAGTCGGTCGACTACGCGGTGATGGAGAAGTGCCCCGGCAGCCGGTTCGACATCCGCATGGTGCCGCTGGACGCCGGCTGGAACGACCTCGGCGCGTGGGACGCCGTCTGGCAGGTGGCCCGCAAGGACGCCGCCGGCAACTCCGGCGTCGGCGACGTGATCTTCGAGGACAGCCGCAACACGCTGGTGCACGCCAGCGGCCGCCTGGTGACGACGCTGGGCGTGGACAACGTGGTCGTGGTCGAGACCGCCGACGCCGTGCTGGTGGCCGACCGCGAGCGCAGCCAGGACGTCAAGAAGCTGGTGAGCCGGCTCGACAAGAGCCGTCGCACCGAGCACGCGCTGCATCGCAAGGTGCATCGCCCCTGGGGCTGGTACGACAGCGTCGACGCCGGGCCGCGCTTCCAGGTCAAGCGCATCATGGTCAATCCGGGCGCGACGCTGAGCCTGCAGATGCACCATCATCGCGCGGAGCATTGGATCGTCGTCCAGGGCACCGCGGAGGTCACCTGCGGCGACCGCAAGACGATCCTGACGGAGAACCAGAGCACCTACATCCCGCTGGGCGAGACGCACCGGCTCGCCAACCCGGGCAAGCTGCCGCTCGAGATCATCGAGGTGCAGTCCGGCGCCTATCTCGGCGAGGACGACATCGTGCGCTTCGAGGATACCTACGGCCGCACGAGCTGAAGCTGTCATGGCTTCCGAGCGGGCGCGAAGCTTGCCCGCATTCCACAGGTTACGCGCCCGCCGGGCGTGGCATAGCCTGTCATGTTCGAAGAGCGCAGTGTCCGCAAGCAATTCCTGAGCGCCCCTCCGTCGGTTGGAAGCACGATCGCGTCCCTGCTCGAACCCGTGGTGGCCGCGGGCATGCTCGCGCTGTTCCACGAGCTCTGGGGCTACCGCATGGACACCGTCGCGGTGGCGCTGGCCATCCTGCTGCTGGTGCTGATGTTCCCCGGCGTCAACCGGTTCGGGCGCACCGGCGTCGGCGTGGGCATCGACATCATCCTGTCGTGGGCGTGGGTCCTGAGCGTGCTGGGGCTGCTGGGCTACGCCACCAACACGCTGGCGTCGTTCGACACCGGCATGCTCGTCGCCTGGGGCATCGCCACGCCGCTGGTGCAGTGGGCGCTGGTGGCCATCGGCACCGCCGTCCAGCGCCACATGGCCTCGCTGCCGGAGGCGCGCCGTCCGGCCGTCATCATCGGCGCCGGGCGCATGGGCATGCGCGTCGCGCAGATGCTCAGGCTGCGCCAGGCCTTCGGGCACGAGCTGCTTGGCGTGTTCGACGACCGCTCGGCCGACCGCGTCAACCTGCCCGAGGACGCCGTGCTGGTGGGCGCGCTCCGCCAGCTGCCCGAATACATCGAGGCGCGCGGCGTGAAGGACGTGTTCATCACGCTGCCGCTCACGTCGCAGCCGCGCATCCAGTCCTTGCTGGAATCCTTGCAGAACACCACGGCGTCGATCCACTTCGTGCCTGACATCTTCGGCGTCAGCGTGATCCAGGGCCGGCTCGAGGACATGGGCGGCGTGCCGGTGGTGGGCCTGATGGAGGCGCCGTTCACCGGCATCAACGGCTTCGTCAAGCGCGCCAGCGACATCGTGCTGTCCGCGCTGATCCTGATCCTGATCTCGCCGCTCCTGCTGGTGCTGGCGATCGGCGTGAAGCTGAGCTCGACGGGCCCCGTCATCTTCCGCCAGCGCCGCACGGGCCTGGACGGCGAGATCATCGAGGTCTACAAGTTCCGCTCGATGCGCGCGGTCGACGACGGCGCCGTCGTGCGGCAGGCCACGCGCGACGATCCGCGCATCACGCCGTTCGGCGCGCTCATCCGCAGGACCTCGCTCGACGAGCTGCCGCAGTTCGTCAACGTGCTGCAGGGGCGCATGAGCATCGTCGGGCCGCGCCCGCACGCCGTCGCGCACAACGAGCAGTACCGCAAGCTGGTCAAGGCCTACATGGCGCGCCACAAGGTCAAGCCGGGCATCACCGGCTGGGCGCAGGTCAACGGCCTGCGCGGCGAGACCGACACGCTCGACAAGATGGCGTCGCGCATCGAATACGACCTGGAATACCTGCGCAACTGGACGCTGGGCCTGGACCTGCTGATCATCGCCCGCACCGTCAAGCTGGTGTTCCGCGACCGCAGCGCGTACTGACGGGCAGCGGCGCCCCGGCCGCGCCTGCGTGGCCACCGCGCGCCGGCTGCCGCCCCGCTCGCACGAATCTTGCCGCGTCGCGCAGCCGCAGTCCCGCTTTGCTTCATGACGATCCTCGCCGACGCCGATTCCCCCGCCCTGGCCCCCGCGGCCGCACCGGCCGCCCCGACGGTCGGCATCGCCGTGGCCGCCACGTTCACCGCCGAAGGCCTCGAAACGCCGCTGGCGTTCATGCTGGACGCCGCGGGCCTGGCCGGCCGCATCGCGTTCGCGCCCTACCACCAGGTCTTCCAGGCGCTGCTGACGCCCGGCAGCGTGCTCGCGCGCGACGACGCCGGCATCGGCGTCGTGCTGCTGCGGCTGGAGGATTTCGCGCGCGACGCCGAGCCCGGCGCCGACGCGGTCGCCCTCGTCGCGCGCGTCGCCGGCGAACTGGCCGGCGCGTTCCATCGGTTCAGGCAGCGCGCGCCGCAGCCGCTGCTGGTGTTCGTCCTGCGGGCCTCGCCCGCGGTCGAGCCCGCGCTCGCCGCGGCGATCGCCGCGCGGTCGGCCGAGCTCGCCGCGGCGCTCGAGGCGTTGCCCGACACCGCCGTCTTCGACGACGCCGCCGTCGACGCGCTGTGCGCCGCGCCGCGCCACGACCCGGTGGCCGACCAGCTGGCCCGCATCCCCTACACCGACGACTGGTTCGCCGCGCTGGCGATCGTCGTCGCGCGCCAGGTGCACATGCGCCAGGTCGCCGCGCACAAGGTGCTGGTGCTCGATTGCGACAACACGCTGTGGCGCGGCGTGGTCGGCGAGGACGGCGTCGGCGGCATCTGTCTCGACCCCGGCTTCCTCGCGGTGCAGGACTTCGCGATCGCCGCGCAGGCCCGCGGCGTGCTCGTGTGCCTGGCCAGCAAGAACGCCGAGGCTGACGTGATGCGCGTGTTCGACGAGCGCCCCGACATGCGGCTGGCGCGCCGCCACGTCGTCGCGCACCGCATCGACTGGGCGCCCAAGCCGGCCAACCTGCGGGCGCTGGCGCGCGAGCTGAACCTCGGGCTCGACGCCTTCGTGTTCCTCGACGACAACCCCGTCGAATGCGGCCTGATGCAGGAGACGCTGCCCGAGGTCGTGACGCTGCAGCTGCGGTCACCCGAGGAGGCGGCGTCGCTGCTGGCCAACCTGTGGACGTTCGACAAGCTGTCGGTCACGCAGGAGGACCAGCGCCGCACCGAGATGTACCGGCAGAACGCCGAGCGCGAACGGCTGGAGGCGTCGGCCTCCGACATCGGCGCCTTCCTGGCATCTCTCGATTTGAAGATATCGGCGTCCGCGCCTGAAGAGGGCGACTGGCCGCGGCTGTCGCAGCTGACCCTGCGCACCAACCAGTTCAACTTCACCACGCGGCGCCGCAGCGAACCCGAGATGCGCGCGCTGGCCGGCGACGCCACGGTGCAGGCGGTGCGCGTCAGCGACCGCTTTGGCGACTACGGCCTCGTGGGCCTGGTCGTCGCCATCGACGCCGGCGACGCCGTCGAGGTCGACACGCTGCTGCTGAGCTGCCGCGTGCTGGGCCGCGGCGTCGAGCATGCGATGCTGGCCGGCCTCGGCCGGCTCGCGCAGGCGCACGGCAAGGCGCTCGTGCGGCTGCGCCTGGTCCGCACGACCAGGAACGAGCCGGCGCTGGCGTTCGCGGACGCGGTCGTCGGCGCGTACCGGCGCGAGACCGCGGACGGCGTCGTGTGGGAGGTGCCGGCCGACGTCGCCGTGGCCATCGTGCACCGCGCCGGCGAGGACGCGCCCGAGGTCGTCGCCGCCCGCAAGGCCGACGCCGCCAAGGCGCCCCAGGCCGCCGCGCCGTCGCTGCGCGGGCGTTCGGCGCGCTACGCCCGGCTCGCCACCGAGCTCGCCACCGGCCCGGCCGTGATGCAGGCGCTGCGCGGCGCCACGCGCGTCGTGCGAGCCTCGGCGGACGCGCCGCCGCGCACGGCCACGGAGCGCGCGCTGGTCGGGCTGTGGGAGGAGCTGCTGGGCGTGTCGGGCCTCGGCCTCGACGACGACTTCTTCGCGCTCGGCGGCACCTCGCTGCTGGCGGCGCGCATGATCGCCGAGCTCGCGCACCGGCGCGGCGTCGCGCTGCCGCTGACGACGATCGTCGAGGCGCCCACCATCCGCCGGTTCGCGCAGCGCGCCGACCAGGGCGCCGCCGCCGCGTCTGACAGCCTCGTCACGCTGCGCCGGGCCGGCGAGCGCCGCCTGTTCCTCGTGCACGACGGCGACGGCGAGACGCTGCTGTACCGCAACCTCGCCAACCGGCTGCCGGCCGCGATGAGCGTCTACGGCATCCAGCCCGCGCGCCGGGCGCGCATCCCGCTCGCGCACCTGTCGATCGAGGCGATGGCCGCGTCGTACGTGCGGACGGTGCGCGCCGAGCAGCCCGAGGGCCCCTACCTGCTGGGCGGCATGTGCGCCGGCGGGCTCATCGCGTTCGAGATGGCGCGCCAGCTGCAGGCCGGCGGGGCCGTCGTCGAACGCGTGCTGATGATGGATTCGGCCACGCCGCAGGCCGAGCGGCGCGGCGTCGAGAGCGCGCAGCGCTCGGCGCGCCTGCGCGAAGCCGTGGCGGCCGCGCGCGCGGGCCGTGGCGCGCTGGCGGGGTCGTTCGCCGCGGCGGGCGTCGTCGCGCGCAAGGTGGCGGGCCGCGTGGCGTGGGAGTTCCGCAAGCGCCGCCTGCAGTCCGACGACGATCGCCGCATCGCGACGCTGCGCCGGGTGCTCGCCGGCGGCGGCGAGTGGCCGGCGTCGGAGCCCAGCCTCGACTTCCGCGCCATCTACAACCACGCCGAGCACGCCTACCGGCCGCCGCCGTCCGCGGTCGGGGCGGTGCTGCTGCGCGCGACGGCGGGCAGCGGCGACGACATCCCGTACCGCGAGGTGTTCCTGGATCCGGTGCTCGGCTGGACGGGCATCGCGCGCGACCTGGTCGTCGTCGACGTCGAGGGCGGCCACGCCAGCATGCTGCAGGAGCCGCAGGCCGCGGCGCTGGCGCGCGCGATCCTGCCGCACCTGGCGAAGCCGGCGATGCGGGCCGCGGCATGAGCGCGAGCTACAACGGCGCGACGCCGCTGGTGGGCATCGTCGTCGTCAGCTACAGGTCGGCGGCGCTGACCGTGGACTGCCTGCGCTCGATCGCGGCGGAGCGGGCGGGCGCGACGCTGCGCATGCGCTGCGTCGTCGTCGACAACGCGTCCGGCGACGCGCCTGTCGTGGCCGCGGCGATCGCGGACAACGGCTGGGGCGACTGGGCGCGGGTCGTCGTCGCGCCGCGCAACGGCGGCTTCGCGTACGGCAACAACCTGGGGCTGCAGGCGCTCGAGCGCGACGGCCGCGTCGACTTCGTGCACCTGCTCAATCCCGACACCGTGCTGCGCGCCGGCGCGATCGCCGCGCTGGTCGCGTTCCTGCAGTCGCATCCGCGCGCCGGCATCGCGGGCGGCGTGTTCGAGAACGGCGACGGCAGCGAGTGGGCGATCGCGTTCCGCTTCCCGTCGCTGCTGGGCGAGATCGAGCAGGGCGTGCGGCTCGGGCTGGTCTCGCGCGTGCTGGCGCGCGCGTGCGTGCCCATGCGCATGGGCGCGAGCGCGGCGCCGGCGGACTGGGTGTCGGGCGCGTCGATGATGATCCGGCGCGAGGTGTTCGAGCGCGTCGGCGGCCTCGACGAGACCTTCTTCCTGTACTTCGAGGAGACCGAGTTCTGCCACCGCGCGAAGCGGGCCGGCTGGGAGGTCTGGTACGTGCCGGCCAGCCGAGTCGTGCACATCGCCGGCCAGAGCACCAAGGTGACCGAGCGCGACGCCGGCCCGAAGCGCCTGCCGCCGTACTGGTTCGACTCGCGCCGCCTGTACTTCACGCTGACCCACGGACGCGCCTACGCGGCGCTGGCGGACGCGCTCGCCCTCGCCGCGGGCTGGGCGGGCCTGGCGAAGTCCGCGCTGCTGGGGCGGCTGCACGGCCACGTGCCGCACTTCCTGCGCGACCTGTTCCGCCACAGCGCGTTGTCCGGCCGCGCCGGGATCGCGCGCGCGACGCCGCCGCGCTTCGACCGGGGCCGACGATGACCGTCGCCACCCCGTCCTCCAGGACCGACCTCTACGCCGCGTTCAAGGACGCGACGTACTTCCCGTCCCTGAACGGCATCCGCGCCGTCTGCGCGCTGATGGTCGTCAAGATCCACGTGCACTGGTCGTTCGCGGGCAGCGCGAGCACGAGCATGCTGGACCGCGGCTTCCTCGGCGTGGACATGTTCTTCATCATCAGCGGCTTCCTCATCGTCACGCTGCTGCTGCGCGAGCGCGACGCGAACGGCCGCATCGACCTGCGGCAGTTCTACGTCCGGCGCACGCTGCGGATCTTCCCGATCTACTACCTGCTGGTGGCCATCCTGCTGCTGATCGCGCTGGCCAGCTACGGCCACTCCAGCAGGACCTGGGATCTGTACAAATGGTCGTTCCCGGTGTTCCTGCTCTACCTGCAGGACTTCGTGCCGGTCTTCCTGGGCGTGCTGTACCACACGTGGTCGCTCGCGATGGAGGAGCAGTTCTACCTCGCGTGGCCCAGCGTCGAGAAGTTCCTGCGCCGCGCCTGGATCGTGCCGCTGCTGCTGGGCCTGCTGGCGCTCAACGAGGCGTGCAACCTCGACGTGTTCCACGACGCGATCGCCGCGCTGTACGGCCCCGAAGGACCGCGCCGCCCGATCTTCCTGATCACCTTCGCGCCCATCCTGCTGGGCGTGCTGGCCGCGCACGCGATGCACCACCCGCGCTCCGGGCGCGTGCTGGCGACGCTGCTGGGCAATCGCTGGATGCCGCCGCTGTTCCTGGCGCTCGCGATGCTGGTGTGCGAATCCACCGCCACGCTGCGCGGCCTGCCCTACGCCTGCGTGCACCTGTTGTTCTGCCTGGCGCTGCTGGCGATGGTGATCAACCCGCGCGGGGTCTTCGCGCGGACGCTGCAATCTCGCCCGCTGTTCTATCTCGGCTCGATCAGCTACGGCATCTACCTGTACCACACGATGATCATCTGGCTGTTCGACCGCGTCTGCGAAGCACGCCACGTGCATCCGGCGGCGTGGCTGCAGTTCGTGGTCGTCGCGACGCTGGCCATCGCCGTGGCCGGCGTCAGCTTCCGGTATTTCGAGACGCCCGTCATGCGCCGCCGCCATCGCCCGCCGGTCGTCGCCGCGACGGCGGCGCCGCAGCGCGCGTGACGGCCACGCCCCGCGACAGCGCCGCGGGCCGGCCGTTCACTCGACGATGCCGAGCGACTTCAGCTTCGCGATGATCTTGTCGGCGGCCTCCTCGGCCGTCTGCGTTTGCGTGTCGACGACGAGCTCGGGCGACTCCGGCGCCTCGTAGGGCGAGCTGATGCCGGTGAAGTTGGCGATCTCGCCGCGGCGCGCCTTCTTGTACAGGCCCTTGACGTCGCGCTCCTCGGCCACCGCCAGCGGCGTGTTGACATGGATCTCGATGAACTCGCCGTCGGCCATCTGGCCGCGCGCCATCGCGCGTTCCGAGCGGAACGGCGAGATGAAGGCCGTCATCACGATCAGGCCGGCGTCCACCATCAGGCGCGCCACCTCGGCCACGCGGCGGATGTTCTCCACGCGGTCGGCCTCGGTGAAGCCCAGGTCCTTGTTGAGCCCGTGGCGCACGTTGTCGCCGTCGAGCAGGTAGGTGTGGCGGCCCGTCGCGGCCAGCTTCTTCTCGACCAGGTTGGCGATGGTGGACTTGCCCGCGCCCGACAAACCGGTGAACCACAGCACCGCCGGACGCTGGTTCTTCAGCTGCGAGCGCAAGGCCTTGTCGACGTCCACGTGCTGCGGGCGCAGGTTGTGCGAGCGGCGCAGCGCGAAGTTGATCATGCCGGCGCCGACCGTGTTGTTGGTCATGCGGTTGATCAGGATGAAGCCGCCGGTGTCGCGGTTGTTCCTGTACGCGTCGAACGCGATCTGGCGATCGAGCGCGAGGTTGACCACGCCGATCTCGTTGACGCCCAGCTGCTTGGCCGCCAGGTGCTCCATCGTGTTGACGTTGACCTTGTACTTCGGCTCGGTGATGGAGGCCGTCACCGTCTGCGTGCCGATCTTCATCAGGTAGGGCCGGCCCGGCAGCATGGGCTCGTCGGTCATCCACACGAGCGAGGCCTCGAACTGGTCGGCGACCTCGGCGGGCGCCTCGGCCAGCGACAGCACGTCGCCGCGCGAGACGTCGATCTCGTCGGCCAGCGTCAGCGTGATCGATTGGCCGGCCACCGCCTGCGCCAGGTCGCCGCCCATCGCGACGATGCGCGCGACCGTGCTCTCCTTGCCCGAAGGCTGCGCGACGACGCGGTCGCCCGGCTTGACGGTGCCGCTGGTGACGATGCCGGCGAAGCCGCGGAAGTCGAGGTTGGGGCGGTTGACCCACTGCACCGGCATGCGCAAAGGCATCTTCTGCAGGCGCGTCTCGTCGACCTCGCAGGTCTCGAGGAAGCCCATCAGCGTCGGGCCGTGGTACCAGGGCGTCTTCTCGCTGGCGACCAGCATGTTGTCGCCCTTGAGGCCCGACAGCGGGATCGACGTGATGTCGCTCAGGCCGATCTGCCTGGCGAACGCGCGGTACTCCTCGTCGATCTTGTCGAACACCTTCTGCGAGTAGTCGACGAGGTCCATCTTGTTGATGGCCAGCACCACCTTGCGGATGCCGATCAGGCTGACCAGGTAGCTGTGGCGGCGCGTCTGCGTCAGCACGCCCTTGCGCGCGTCGACCAGGATCACGGCGACGTCGGCGGTGGACGCGCCGGTGATCATGTTGCGCGTGTACTGCTCGTGGCCGGGGGTGTCGGCGACGATGAACTTGCGGCGGTCGGTCGAGAAGAAGCGGTAGGCGACGTCGATCGTGATGCCTTGCTCGCGCTCGGCGGCCAGGCCGTCGACCAGCAGCGCGAAGTCGATGTCGCCGCCCTGCGTTCCCCACTTCTTCGAGTCGTTCTCGATGGCGGCGAGCTGGTCCTCGAACAGCATCTTCGATTCGTACAGCAGCCGCCCGATGACGGTGGACTTGCCGTCGTCGACGGAGCCGCAGGTGATGAAGCGCAGCAGGCTCTTCTTCTCGTGCTGCTTGAGGTACTTTTCGATGTCGGTGGCGATGAGATCGGATTGGTGTGCCATCAGAAATATCCTTCCTGCTTCTTCTTCTCCATGGAGGCCGCCGAGTCGTGGTCGATCATGCGCCCCTGGCGCTCCGACGTCTTGGTCAGCAGCATCTCCTGGATCACGTCCTTGAGCGTCGCGGCCTCCGATTCGACGGCGCCCGACAGCGGGTAGCAGCCCAGCGTCCGGAAGCGCACGCTCTTCATCATCGGCACCTCGCCGGCCTTGAGCGGCATGCGGTCGTCGTCGACCATGATCAGCGTGCCGTCGCGGTTGACCACCGGGCGCTCGGCCGCGAAGTACAGCGGCACGATGGGGATGTTCTCGAGGTAGATGTACTGCCAGATGTCGAGCTCGGTCCAGTTCGAGATCGGGAACACGCGGATCGACTCGCCCTTCTGCTTGCGGCCGTTGTACAGGCGCCAGAGCTCGGGCCGCTGGTTCTTCGGGTCCCAGCGGTGCTGCGCCGAGCGGAACGAGAAGATGCGCTCCTTGGCGCGCGACTTCTCCTCGTCGCGGCGCGCGCCGCCGAACGCGGCGTCGAAGTTGTACTTGTCCAGCGCCTGCTTCAGCCCCTGGGTCTTCCACATGTCGGTGTGGATCTGCGAGCCGTGCGTGAACGGGTTGATGCCCAGCTCCGCGGCCTCGGGGTTGTGGTGGACCAGCAGCTCCATGCCGGACTCCCTGGCCATGCGCTCGCGCATCTCGTACATCGCGCGGAACTTCCACGTGGTGTCGACGTGCAGCAGCGGGAACGGCGGCGGCGAGGGGAAGAAGGCCTTGCGGGCCAGGTGCAGCATCACTGCCGAATCCTTGCCGATCGAATAGAGCATGACGGGGTTGTCGGCTTCGGCGACGACCTCGCGCATGATGTGGATGCTCTCGGCCTCCAGGCGCTGCAGGTGGGTGAGGTTCATGGGTTCGTCCGTTGTCGACGCAAGGGGAGTGACGAAGGGCCGGCCCGCGGCGGCGGCCGACGGGGCCGGCGCGCGCGGGGGGGCGACAGGGTGGGCGGGAAACGGATCGGCCGCCAGCGCCGGCGGCGCCAGCCGCACGATCTCGTCGGCCGGCGGCGCGCGGCGCGCGAGCGCGATCGGGCAGGCGAGCACCTGCAGCCGCGGTTGCGTGGCGATCCAGTCGTTGAGCTGCGTCGCGCGCGCCAGCGCGAGGCCGTGCAGCCAGGCGGCGACCGGTTGCGACGCCTGCGCCTGCAGCCGGGCCAGGAAGTCGATGTACGCGTCCTGCAGGCTCAACGACGGCGTGGGCAGCCAGGCGATCCGGCCGCGCGCGTCGACCGCCACCAGCAGGCCGCGCGCGCTGCCCGCCGCGTCGGCCGCGGGCGCCGGCAGGCCGCCGCACCACCACGTGCGCGCCGCGCCGGCGGCCCGGGCGGCCGGCTGCTGCGTCGCGAGCCAGGCCGCGCCGGCGGGCGTGCGCTCGGCGGCGTCGCGCAGCGCCATCAGCGTCAGGCCCCAGCGCGCCAGGCAGCGCGCGACGGCGCGCGGGTGCAGCTCGACGCCGAAGCGCTGCTTCGCGCACTCGGCCACGGCGTCCGCCGACCACAGCCCGGCGGGCTGGCCGGCCGCCTCGGGCGGGCCGTACAGCGCCAGCAGGGCGAGTTCGCTCTCCTGCGGCTGCGTCAGCGTGCGCCCGGTGCCCTGCGGCCGGCCGCGCGCGCCGACGTCGACCGCGTGCCAGCCGCCTTCCGTGAAGGCCTTGAACGCGGCGATGATGGTGGGCACGCTCAGGCCCGTCTCCGCGCGCACGCGAGTCAGGCTGTGGCCGTCCACCCGCAGCTGCACCGCGCGGCGGCGCTGGGCGTTCAGTTGCGACAGGTTGGCGGTGAGGGCGGTCACGAAATCGAGACACTAAAACATTTAGTGGCGCGATTTTGTCATAATCGAGCGCGTTTCGCATACCCCTTATGAGCATCATGACCGCCGGCCTCCCGTCCCCCGAATCCCTGCTTGCCGGGCTGGTGCCGCTCATCCACGAGGCGGGCGCGCTCGTGATGCGGGTCTACGCCACCGACTTCCACGTCGAGATCAAGGACGACGAATCGCCCGTCACGGTCGCCGACCAGTGCGCCGAGAAGGTGATCGTCGCGGGCCTGCATCGCCTGGCGCCGGACATCCCGGTGGTCGGCGAGGAGGCGGCGTCCGCCGGCGATATTCCGGATGTGAGCAATCGCTTTTGGCTGGTCGATCCGATCGACGGCACCAAGGAGTTCATCAGCCGCAACGGCGAGTTCACGGTCAACATCGCGCTGGTCGACCACGGCGTGCCGGTGCTGGGGCTGGTGCTGGCGCCGGCGCTCGGCCTGCTCTACGGCGGCGCGGCCGGGCGCGGGGCCTGGGTCGAGGACCGCCAGGGACGCCGGGCGATCCAGGTGCGCGCGGTGCCGGACGAGGGCCTGACCGTCGTCGGCAGCCGCCACCACGGCGACGAGTCGGCCGTCGCGACCTTGCTGGCCGGCCGGCGCATCGCCGCCCAGCGCACGGTGGGCTCGTCGCTGAAGCTGTGCCTGGTGGCCGCGGGCGAGGCCGACGTCTACCCGCGCTTCGGCCGCACGATGGAATGGGACACCGCCGCCGGCGACGCGATCCTGCGCGCGGCCGGCGGCGCCGTGCGGACGCTGGACGGCGCGCCGCTGGGTTACGGCAAGCCGGGCTTCGAGAACCCGGACTTCGCGGCCTGGGGCCCCGCCTGAGGCGGGCGGCCCTGCGCGCGGCCGGGCATCGTTAATGCCTGCCCGCCGGCACGCCCGACCAGCCGCCGCCGCATGACCCAGGAAGACCGCCCGCCCGTCGTTTCCGTCCTGATCCCCGTCCACGATGGCGGCGCGTTCTTCCGCGCCGCCGTCGAGAGCGTGCTAGCGCAGACCTTCCGGGACTTCGAGTGCCTGATCCTCGACGACGGTTCGACGGACGGATCGGGAAAGATTGCCGACGAGTTGGCACGCCGCGACCCGCGCGTGCGCGTCATCCGCCGCGAGAACCGCGGCCTGGTGGCCACGCTCAACGAACTGGCCGACGCCGCGCGCGGCGAATTCCTCGCGCGCATGGACGCCGACGACGTCTGCCTGCCGCAGCGTCTTGCGCGACAGCTGGAGTTCCTCCTGTGGCATCCCGCGGCCGTCTGCGTCGGCTGCGCCTACTGGATGATCGACGAGTCCGACCGCCGCATCGCGCAGATCCGGGTGCCCGCCGACGACGCCGCCATCCAGCGGAGCGCGCTGCGCGGGCACGCGCCGATCTCGCATCCGTCCGCCATGATCCGCGCGTCCGCGCTGCGGCGGGCGGGCGGCTACCGCGCGGCGTTCTATCCCGCGGAAGACCTCGACCTGTGGCTGCGGCTGGGCGAGCTGGGCACGCTCGCCAACCTGGCCGAGCCGCTGCTGTGCTACCGCGTGCGTTCGGACTCGATCAGCGGCCGGGCCGCCCAGGGCCGCCAGCGCGACGCGGCGCGGCGCGCGTGCGCGGACGCGTGGGCGCGCCGTGGCATCGCCGACGGCCGCTTCGAGGCGACCGCGGAATGGCGCCCCGACGAGACGCCGGTCTCGCGCATGCGCTTCGCGCTGCAATACGGCTGGATGGCGTACGCCGCGGGCTTTCGCCGCACGGCGATGGTCTACGGTTTCAAGGCGATCCGCGCGCTGCCCGCGCGCCAGGAGGGCTGGCGCCTGCTCGCGATCGCGCTGCTGCGCCGTCCGCCCGCCGCACCGGCCGGTTGAGGGCGCCGATCGCCGCCACCACGCCGGCCGATGCGCGCGCCTCGTCGCGCACCCGGGCTGGCCCGGCGATTGCCGAGCTGGCGCGGCTGACGCAGGCCCCTTCCCGGACGCCTGCGCACGGGTTGCCCGAATTCCCGGCGCAGCCTTCGCAGCCCTCTTCCGCCGGCGCGCGCAGGCGTGCCGGATGGCCTTGAATCGACTACAGGAATCGAAGACCGTTTCATGACTTCGTCGCCAGAAGCCATTGCCGGGGTCGCGCTGCAGACCCTGCGCGAGACCCTGAAGGGCCATGACCGCTGCGCCCTGCTCGATTTCCCGGATCACGGCAACGTCGGCGACAGCGCGATCTGGGCCGGCGAGATCGCCGCGCTCAAGGAGTTGGGCGTGGCCATCGCCTACGTCGACAGCTTCCTGTCGCTCAGCCCGCAGGTGTTGCGCGAGCGCATGCCCCGCGGCGTCATCCTCATCCATGGGGGCGGCAACTTCGGCACGCTCTGGCCGGAGTGCCAGGCGCATCGCGAGACGGTGCTGGCGCTGTTCCGGGACTATCCGATCATCCAGTTGCCGCAGAGCATCCACTACGACGACGAGGCGGCGATGGAACGCACGCGCCAGCTGATCGCCGCCCACCCCGACTTCACGATGATGGTGCGCGACGAGCCCAGCCACCGGCTGTCGCGGGACCGGCTCGGGGCGCGCACGGTGCTGTGCTGCGACTCCGCGTTCTTCCTGCACGGCAAGCTGCGGCGCGCCGTGCCGGGCGTCGACATCCTGGCGCTTGCCCGCACGGACAAGGAGCGCGTCACCGAAGGCCTGCAGGCGCTGCTCGAGCGCAGCGGGCGCAGCTTCGAGATCGTCGACTGGCTCGACGAGCCGATGACGCTGAGCCGCCGCATCGCCGCGCGCATCTGGCCGCGCGCCTTCGGCCGCCTGACGCGCGTGCCGGGCTTCTTCCGCGCGCTGCGGGCGGCGTGGGACGCGGCTGCGTGGGCGCGCATCGAGCGCGGCGGCCGGCTGCTGTCGCGCGGGCGGGTCGTCGTGACCGACCGCCTGCATGCGCACATCCTGTGCACGCTGCTCGGGGTGCCGCACGTCGTCCTCGACAACCACTACGGCAAGGTGCAGAACTTCATCGCCGCGTGGACTTCCGGCATTCCGCACGTGCGCCGCGCGGCGACGCCGGAGCAGGCGGTGGCCACCGCGGTGGCGCTGCTGGAATCGGCGGGCCGCGGATGAACGCGAGCCTCGTCGCCGGCGACTCGCTGCTGGCCCGCGTGATCCGCGCCGGCAGCGTCACGATGCTGGGCAACGTCGGCAGCCAGCTGCTGCGCTTCGGCAGCAACCTGCTGCTCACGCGGCTGCTGTTCCCGGGCGCCTTCGGCCTGATGGCGATCGCGCAGTCCATCCTCACCGCCGCCAACCTGCTGTCGGACGTCGGCCTGCAGCAGGCCGTGGTGCGCAGCCAGCGCGTCCACGACCCGGCCTTCCTTGACACCATCTGGACGCTGCAGATCGTCAAGGGGCTGCTGATCGTCGCGGCCATGGCGATCGCGGCGCCGTTCGCCGCCAGGGGCTACGGCCAGCCCGTGCTGGTGGCGATCATGCCGGCGCTGGGCCTGGCGTCCCTGATCGTCGGCTTCTCGTCCACCCAGGTCGCGCTGGCGAACCGGCGCATCGAGGTCGGGCGCCTGACGCTGATGGAGACGGGCTCGCAGGTGCTGGGCATCGTCGTCATGCTCGTGTGGGCCCGGCTGATGCCGACGACCTGGGCCCTGGTGGGCGGCAACCTGGCGACCGCGCTGGCGCGCATGCTGGCCAGCTACTGGCTCTTCGCCGGACCGCGCAACCGCTTCGCGTGGGATCGCTCGGTCGTGCAGGAGGTCTGGCGCTTCGGCGGCTGGGTGATGCTCGCCTCGGGCGTGACCTTCCTGGCCGGCGAGGGCCGCAACCTGCTGAACGCGGCGCTGGTCGATGCGAGCCAGGTCGGCCTGCTGGTCATCTCGACGACGCTCGCGTTCGTGGTGTGGAACGCCATCCAGCAGGTGAGCGGGCGCGTGCTGTTTCCCGCCTATGCCGAGGTGCATCGCGAGCGCCCGCACGCCCTGGCCGCGGTGGTCGAGCGCTCGCGGCGCTGGCAGCTGCTGGGCGGCTGCGCGGTCGCCGTCCTGTTCGCGCTGTCCGGCGATCGCCTCGTGCACTGGTTCTACGACCCGCGCTACGCGCTGGCCGGCGTCTTCCTGCAAATCCAGGCCGTGGGCACGCTGTTCAGCTTCCTCAACGCCTCGTATTCCGGCGTGCTGTGGGCGCTGGGCCGGCCGGGGCTGAACACGGTGCTGCTGGCCGTCCAGGTCGCCGTCGTGGCCGTGCTCACGCTCGCGGGCCATGCCGTGGCCGGGACGCTGGGGCTGGTGGCCGGCGCTTCCTGCACCGGGCTGGCGATGTACCCCGTCACCGCGCTCGTCTTCAGGCGCTTCGGCCTGTTTCAGCCGCGCACCGACTGGGCGCCGCTCTTGTGCGGAATCCTGTGCGCGCTCTACGTCGCCCGCTTCGGCGCGTGGATGGCGATCGCGCACTGACGCATCGAACGCGAGGCCGGGCGCGGCGCTTGCCGCCGATGCGGCTTTCCCCCTTCGGCGGGCGAACGCGGCCCGCATGGCCGGGTCCGCGCCGCCATCGGCCAGCGAGGACACGGCATGAGCGACGACGACCCCCGATCCGGCGACCACGTGGGCGCCCTCGACGGGCTGCGCGGCCTGGCGGCCCTGTGGGTGTTCGTCTCGCACGTGCAGATCCTCACCGGGCTGCGGCCGCTGCCCGTCCTGTCGTGGGGCGACTCGGCCGTGGACCTGTTCATGATGATCTCCGGCTTCCTGATGGCGCACCACTATCTCGGCCGGGCGGACGCCGAACCGTGGCAGCGGCCGCGCACCTGGGTCGGGTTCTGGCTGCGGCGCCTGTTCCGCATCGCCCCCGCGTACTACCTGCTGCTCGCGGTCGCGCTGGCGGCCGGCGCAGCGCTGGGCCATGACCGCGCCCTGATCGGTGCCCACTACCCGTGGACGCTGACGCGCGCCGACCGTTACCTTGACCACGGCCTGGCCAACATCCTCGCGCACGTCAGCTTCGTCTTTGGCGCCCTGCCGCGCTACGGCTTCAGCACGCCGCTGCCGGACTGGTCGATCGGGCTCGAGATGCAGTTCTACCTGGCCATGCCGTTCCTGATGCTCGCGCTCGGACCGCGCTTGCGGTGGCCGCGCGCGCTGGCGCTGACTGCGGCTGCCGTGCTGCTGGCGTTCGCCGTGCGCGGGTACTCCGCGGCCTTCGACATGCCCAGCTTCCTGCCGATGAAGCTGGGCGTGTTCCTGATCGGGATGTTCGCCGCCTACGGCGTCGCGCGGCGCGACCTGCGCGCGCCCGCCGCGCTGGTGGCGCTGATCGTCGTGCTGGCGCTGGCGGCACGGCGCGACCATGCGACGTGGACGCTGGCCGCGCTGTCCGCCGGCTTCCTGCTGCTGGTGGGCGGCGCCTGGCTGCCCGGCGTCGGCGCGCTGCATCGCGCGCTCGCACCGGTGCGCCGCGCGCTGGCCTCGCGGCCGGGGCATTGGATGGGCGAGACCGCCTACGGCCTGTACCTCGTGCACCTGCTCGTGCTGCTGCCGGTGGCGGCCTGGCTCGCCGGATTCGACGGCTACCTGCAGATGAAGTCCAGCCTGCGCTTCGCGCTGGCGGGCGCGATCGCGCTGGCGGCGTCGCTCGCGATCGCGACGCTGGTCCACCGCTGGGTCGAGCGACCCGGCATCGCGCTCGGCAAGCGGCTCGTTCGGCGCCTGCGCGCGCGTGACGTGCCCGCGCGCGCGGCCGCGCCCGTCGTGCCCGAGGCCGAGATCCTGCCGCGCGAGGCGGCGTAGACCGGCGCGGACTCAGCCTTCGAACGACTGGCTCAGGCGCCGCCGCGCCTCGTCCTCGCTCGCACCCACGCTGGCCGCCCAGGCCTTCATCTGGTCCTCGCCGATGCGGCCCACGTTGAAGTAGGTCGATGCCGGATGCGCGAGATAGAAGCCCGACACGCTCGCCGCCGGCGTCATCGCCAGGCTGTCGGTCAGGCCCATGCCGGCCTCGTCGGCCTGCAGCGCGCGGAACAAGTCGCGCTTGACGCCGTGCTCGGGGCATGCCGGGTAGCCCGGCGCGGGGCGGATGCCGCGGTACTTCTCGGCGATCAGCTCCTCGTTGGACAGCGCCTCGTCCGGCACGTAGCCCCACAGCTCGGTGCGCACGCGCTGGTGCAGGCGCTCGGCGAAGGCCTCGGCCAGGCGGTCGGCGATGGCCTTGAGCATGATGGAGGAGTAGTCGTCGAGCGCGGCCTGGAATTCGGCCTCGCGCTTGTCGACGCCCAGGCCCGCGGTGACCGCGAACAGGCCGATCCAGTCCGGCTTCGTGCCCCTGGGCGCGATGAAGTCGGCCAGCGAGCGGTTCGGGCGCCGCACCTCGACGCCGTCGGCGTCCGGCACGACGGGGCGCTCGGTCTGCATGCGCAGCGGCGCCCACTTCAGCAGCACCTGGCTGCGCGACTCGTCGGTGTAGATCTCGATGGTGTCGTCGTCGACGGTGTTGGCGGGCCAGAAGCCCATCGCGCCGCTCGCGGTCAGCCAGCGGCCCTCGATGATGCGCCTGAGCATCGCCTGGCCGTCGGCGAACACCTTGGTGGCGGCTTCGCCGACCACCTCGTCGCTCAGGATCTTCGGGTACGGGCCGGCCAGATCCCAGGTCTGGAAGAACGGGCCCCAGTCGATGCAGGCGGCGATCTCGGCCAGGTCGTACTGCCTGAACAGGCGGCGGCCGATGAACCTGGGCGCCGGCGGCGTGTAGGCGGCCCAGTCCAGCGGCGTCCTGTTGGCGCGCGCGGCCGCCAGCGTCACCAGCGGCACCTGCCTGCGGTTGGCGTGCAGCTCGCGGACGCGGGCGTAGTCGGCCTCGAGCTCCTCGCGGAACACGCTGCCCTTCTCGTCGGACAGCAGGTCGGAGCACACGCCCACGGCGCGCGACGCGTCGGGCACGTAGACCACCGGGCCCTCGTAGTGCGGCGCGATCTTGACCGCCGTGTGCACGCGGCTGGTGGTGGCGCCGCCGATCAGCAGCGGGATCTTGAGCGCGCGGAAGTCGGGGTCGCGCTGCAGCTCGGAGGCGACGTACTGCATCTCCTCGAGGCTGGGCGTGATCAGGCCGGACAGGCCGATGATGTCGGCGCCCTCGACCTTGGCGCGGTCGAGGATGTCCTTGCAGGACACCATCACGCCCATGTTCACGACCTCGAAGTTGTTGCACTGGAGGACGACGGTGACGATGTTCTTGCCGATGTCGTGCACGTCGCCCTTGACGGTGGCGATGACGATCTTGCCTTTGGAGCGCACGTCGGCGCCGGCGGCCTCCATGCGCGCCTTCTCCTCCTCGATGTAGGGCACCAGGTGGGCGACGGCCGACTTCATCACGCGCGCCGACTTCACCACCTGCGGCAGGAACATCTTGCCCGCGCCGAACAGGTCGCCGACGACGTTCATGCCGGCCATCAGCGGGCCCTCGATCACGTGCAGCGGGCGGCCGCCCCTGGCGGCGATGGCCTGCCAGGCCTCCTCGGTGTCCTGCACGATGAAGTCGGTGATGCCCTGCACCAGCGCGTGCGACAGGCGCTCGTCGACCGTGCCGGCGCGCCAGGCCAGGCGCGCCGAGTCGTCGCGCACCGCGCCCTTGACGGCCTCGGCGGCATCCAGCAGGCGTTCGGTCGGCGTCTTCGCGGCGTCCGCGGCGCTCTCCGAGCCATCCAGCGTCGGCTGGCGGTTGAGGACGACGTCCTCCACCAGCGTGCGCAGCTTGGGGTCGAGGTTGTCGTAGACGCCGATCATGCCGGCGTTGACGATGCCCATGTCCATGCCCGCCTGGATGGCGTGGTACAGGAACACGGTGTGGATCGCCTCGCGCACCGGCTCGTTGCCGCGGAACGAGAAGCTCACGTTCGACACGCCGCCCGACACCTTGGCGCCCGGCAGGTTGCGCTTGATCCAGCGCGTGGCCTCGATGAAGTCGACGGCGTAGTTGTCGTGCTCCTCGATGCCGGTGGCGATCGCGAAGATGTTCGGGTCGAAGATGATGTCCTCGGGCGGGAAGCCCACCTCGTCGACCAGCACGCGGTAGGCGCGCTCGCAGATCTCGATCTTGCGCTGGTAGGTGTCGGCCTGGCCCTGCTCGTCGAAGGCCATGACGACCGTGGCCGCGCCGTAGCGGCGGATCAGGCGCGCCTGGCGCTTGAACTCGTCCACGCCTTCCTTCATCGAGATCGAGTTGACGATGCCCTTGCCCTGCAGGCATTTCAGGCCGGCCTCGATCACGCTCCACTTCGACGAGTCCACCATCACCGGCACGCGCGCGATCTCGGGCTCGCTGGCGACGAGGTTCAGGAAGCGCACCATGGCGGCCTGGCTGTCCAGCATCGCCTCGTCCATGTTGACGTCGATGACCTGGGCGCCGTTCTCGACCTGCTGGCGCGCGACGGCCAGCGCCTGCTCGAACTCGCCGGCCAGGATCATGCGGGCGAAGGCCTTGGAACCGGTGACGTTGGTGCGCTCGCCGATGTTGACGAACAGGTGGCCGGCGTCCAGCGTCACGGGCTCCAGCCCGGACAGCTTCATCGGGGGCGCCGTGCGGATTTGCGCGCCGGCGGCGGCGTTTTCTGCGGGGGACATGCGTCAAATTGTAGGTGCGCGGGCTCAAGCGCAGCCTTCGCAAGGCCGATATGGCGGTTCTGACAGTCCTCTTTTGGCCAGTCCCCGTCGCCCATGAAGGTCATCCCCCTGCCGTCCGAAGGTTTGCGCATCGGCCGTCCGCTCCCGTTCGCGGTGCGCGACGGCTCCGGTGCCGTGCTGCTGGCGCGCGGGTCGACGATCCAGGACGACAAGCAGCTGCAGTTGCTGCGGTCCCGCGCGATCTTCATCGACATGGCCGAGATGGAGTCGGTGCAGCGCCTCATCAACGGCCAGCTCGACCAGATGTTCCGCCAGGACATGGCGCTGGGCCGCATCGCCGCGGCGCGCCCGGACTTCGAGTCGCTGGCCGTGCCCGCCGCCGCGAGCCGCCCGGCCGAGCGTCCGCTGGACTGGCCCAACCTGCAGATGCGCCTGCGCCTGCTGCTGGTGGATCCGCACGGCGCCGACTGGATAGCGCGCCTGCGGGCGCTGCGCGACGACGTCCTCGCGCTGGTCGAACGCGGCCCCGACCGCGCGCTGATGCGCCTGATGCACGACGCCGGCTCCGAATTCCAGGACTACAGCGCCAGCCACAGCCTGTTCGTGTGCGTGCTCGTCGCGCTGGCCAGCGCGCAGCTGACCGGCTGGCAGCCCGAGTGGGCCGACGCGCTGACGCTGGCGGCGCTGTCGATGAACGTGACGTTCACGCAGATGCAGGACGAGCTGGCGCGCCAACCCGGCCCGATGAGCGACGCGCAGCGCGCCGCGATGCGCGACCATGCCGAGCGCGCCGCCGAACTGCTGGCCGCGATCGGCGTCGCCGACCCGATGTGGCTGCACGCCGTGCGCCACCATCACAGCGCGCCGGCCGGCCCGCCGGCGGGGCGCTCGCCGGCGGAGACGGTCGCTCGGCTGATCCGCCGCGCCGACCGCTACGCGGCGCGCCTGTCGCCGCGCAAGAGCCGCCCGGCGTCGTCGGCAACCGCCGCGGCCCAGGTCGCGCTGCTGGACGAGGGCGGCCACACCGACGAGGCCGGCCAGGCGCTGATCCGCACGCTGGGCCTGTACCCGCCGGGCGTGTGGGTGAAGCTGCAGTGCGGCGAGATCGCGATGGTGCTGCGCCGCACCCCGATCGCCAAGGCGCCGGTCGTCGCGAGCCTCGTCGGCCGCAGCGGGATGCCGATGGCGGTGCCCGCGTTGCGCAACACGAAGCTGCCCGAATACGCCGTCACCGGCGCGCTGCCGCCTGGGCAGGTCAAGCTGCGGCCCAACCTCGACGCGCTCGAGAAGCTCGCCTGAAGGCCGGCCGGGAAGACGCCGCTCAGGCCGCCGCGAGCAGCGGCGAGAACAGCGCGTCGTGCACGCCGCGCGGCCGGTACGCGCCCACGCGGCGCGCGATCGCGGCGATGTGCTCGGGCGTCGTGCCGCAGCAGCCGCCGGCGATGTTGAGGAAGCCGGACCTGGCGAACTCCTCGATCAGCGCGCCGGTGACCTCGGGCGTCTCGTCGAAACCGGTGTCGCTCATCGGGTTGGGCAGGCCGGCGTTCGGATAGCAGCTCACCGCGGTGTCGGCCGCGACCTTGGACAACTCCTCGATGTACGGCCGCATCAGCGCCGCGCCGAGCGCGCAGTTCAGGCCGACGGCGAGCGGGCGCGCGTGGCGCACCGAGTGCCAGAACGCGGTGACGGTCTGGCCCGAGAGGATGCGGCCCGATGCGTCCGTGACGGTGCCCGAGATGATGGCGGGCAGGCGCACGCCGGTCTCGTCCATCAGCTCGTCGAGGGCGAAGATGGCGGCCTTGGCGTTGAGCGTGTCGAAGATCGTCTCGACCAGGAACAGGTCGGCGCCGCCCTCGACCAGCCCTTCGGCCTGCTCCCTGTAGGCGGCCTTGAGCTCGTCGAAGCTGGTGTTGCGCGCGCCCGGGTCGTTGACGTCGGGGCTGATGCTGGCGGTGCGCGGCGTCGGGCCGAGGGCGCCGGCGACGAAGCGCGGCTTGTCGGCGGTCTGGTACTGGTCGGCCACCTCGCGGGCGAGGCGGGCGGCCGCGACGTTCATCTCGCGCGCCAGGTGGGCCAGGCCGTAGTCCTCCTGCGCGACCGAGGTGGCGCCGAAGGTGTTGGTCTCGATGATGTCGGCGCCGGCGGCCAAGTACTGCGCGTGGATCTCGCGCAGCACCTCGGGCTTGACGAGCTGCAGCATCTCGTTGTTGCCCTTGATGTCCCTGGGATGGTCCTTGAAGCGCTCGCCGCGGTAGTCGGCCTCCTGTAGCTTGTAGCGCTGGATCATCGTGCCCATCGCGCCGTCGATGATGACGATGCGCTGCTTCAGCAGCTCGGGCAGCTGCGCGCCGCGGGTGTAGGCGAGGGGGGGCTTGGACATGCCTCGAATTATCGCAGGCCGCCGATGGCCGCGCCGGGCCGCGGGCTCAGTGCAGGACGAGCGGCTGCTGCGGCAGGCCGGCGTAGCGGCCGATGAACTCCTCGACCTGCTCCTGCGTCGGCTCGCCGCGCGCCAGTTCCTCCACGCCTTCGCGGAAGTGCTGCGCCAGCGCGCCCTCGATGTAGATCTCCTTGCGGGCGAACTTGTCGACGATCTCGTAGCCGCCGCGCGAGAGCGGGGCATCGCTGGCCTGCAGGGCGTCGCCCTCGCCGGGCGCCACGGGCACGTCGAGTTCGACCACCACGAAGTTCTCGGAGTTGTAGACCATGGTTGTCATGACGGATCCTTCTGTTCGAGGTGGAACTTGATGGCGCCGGGCTGGAATTCAAGGGTTGCGCCGCCACAGCGACAGCGACCACGGCCCCGGCGGGGTGCTCATGCGCAGTCCCGCGGGCAGGTGGTGCAGGGCCGGCGAGAGCCAGGCTTCGATGCGCAGGTCGTAGGGTTGCTCGGTGGCACGCAGGACATGAAGCAAGACCGGGGCCCGCTGCCCGGGCATTGGCGGATCGTCGGCCAGCTCGGGCGGCGGATCGCCCGGCGGCAGCACGCGGAAGGTCCAGCGCTCGACGTCGCCGCGCAGGCCGGCCACCTGCAGGTCCCAGTGGTCGGGCGGCGGGCCGCGCGGCGCCCGGGCCTCGGCGATGGCCGCCAGCTGGGCGATCCAGCTCCAGCGATCCTGCGCCCCGCGCGCGACCGCCGGCGTGCCCGGCGCACCGGAAAAGCGCACGCGGCCGGCGTCGCGGTCGAAGCCGAGCGAGCGCCTGTCGCGTCCGCGCTCGCGTTCGACCAGGCGCAGCGGCGCGACGCCGGCGGCATCGAACGTGCCCGTGCTCTGCCACTCGCGCGGCGCGCGCTCGCCGGCCGCGGTGGCCAGGCGCAGCGAGAAGCCCTGCGCGTCGCGGCGCCATTCGAGCTCGGCGCTGCCCGCGGCCGCCGAGGCCACGCCGGTTTGCGCGAGCGCGTAGCGCAGCGTGGCCGAGGGCGGCGGGCGTGTCGGGTAGACGGGCCAGTCGCGTGTCGCGGGCGCCGGCTGCCGCCGTGCGCCGCCGGCGCCCGCGGGCACGCGCACGCCGGGCGTGACGCGCGCGAGGGCCCGTGCGCGGGGCGACGTGGGCGCGCGTGGGGCCGCGGCGACCGGCGGCGCCGGCATCTGAACCGCTTTCGGCGCCGCCACGGGGTTCGCCTGCGGCGCGGCCACCACGCGCTGCGGCAAACTCACGAGCGTGATCCGGTGCGTGCCGGCCGGTGCGATCGCCAGGCGTGGCAGTCCGCCGACGGCGATGCCCCAGGCGAGCACATGCAATGCCAGCACCACCAGCGCCAATCCGCTCAGACATCGCGTTCGCATCGGACAATACTGCCATCGCCCTTCCAGATCCCCCGGCGTGAAAGCCGGGCATTTCCATGAAACTTGCCACCTACAAGGACGGGTCGCGCGACGGCCAGCTGGTCGTCGTCTCGCGCGACCTCACGACGGCCCACTTCGCGACCGGCATCGCGACGCGCCTGCAGCAGGCGCTCGACGACTGGAACTTCATCGCGCCGCTGCTGCAGGACCTGTCGGTGGCGCTGAACCACGGCAAGACGCGCCACGCCTTCCCGTTCGTGCCCGAGCAGTGCATGGCGCCGCTGCCGCGCGCGTTCCAGTGGGCCGACGGCTCCGCGTACCTCAACCATGTCGAACTCGTGCGCAGGGCGCGTGGCGCCGAGGTGCCCGAGAGCTTCTACGGCGACCCGCTGATGTACCAGGGCGGCAGCGACGACTTCCTCGGCCCCTGCGACCCGGCCACCTTCGCGAGCACCGACTGGGGCATCGACTTCGAGGGCGAGGTCGCCGTCGTCACCGGCGACGTCGCGCTGGGCGCCAGCCCCGAGCAGGCGCTGGAAGGCGTGCGGCTGGTGATGCTGGCCAACGACTGGAGCCTGCGCAACCTGATCCCGCCCGAGCTCGCCAAGGGCTTCGGCTTCCTGCAAAGCAAGCCGGCGACGTCGTTCAGCCCGGTGGCCGTGACGCCCGACGAGCTCGGCGACGCCTGGCAGGGCGGCCGCGTGCACCTGCCGCTGACCTGCACCTGGAACGGCCGCCAGGTCGGCCACTGCGACGCCGGCCCCGAGATGACGTTCCACTTCGGCCAGCTGATCGCGCACCTGGCCAAGACGCGCAACGTGCGCGCCGGCTCCATCGTCGGCAGCGGCACCGTCAGCAACAAGGACTGGGCCAAGGGCTGGAGCTGCATCGCGGAACAGCGTGCGATCGAGATGATCGAGCACGGCGAGGCGAAGACCGGCTTCATGCAGTACGGCGACGTGATCCGCATCGAGATGAAGCGCGACAACCACTCGGTGTTCGGCGCGATCGAGCAGCAGGTGCTGGAATGCGAGTGACGGCGCGCGGCCTGGCCGCGGCGCTCTCGCTGCTGGCGGCGATGGCGGCCACGCCCGCGCGCGCCGCCGCGGTGAGCGTCCCGGATGCGGCGGCCTCGGCGCCCGCCGCCTGCCCGCCGGCGGCCACGATGCCGTCGCAGGCCGACGTGATGGCCGCCATGCGCGAGGCCACCGACCACGGGCCGCTGTGGAAGGCGACCAAGGACGGCCGCAGCGTCTGGCTGTACGGCACCATCCACGTCGCGCGCCAGTCGTGGATGTACCCCGGCCCGCACGTGCTGCGCGCGATCCTGGCCAGCGACACGATCGCGCTGGAGCTCGACCTGACCGACCCCGACGTCATGGGCCGCCTGCAGAAGGCGGTCGTGCGCAAGCCCGACGCGCCCGCGCTGCCCGACGCGCTGGAAAAGCGCCTGCAGGCCGCGATGGCGGCGGCGTGCGTCGCCCCGGCCACGCTGGCGCCGCTGCGCCCGGAGATGCAGGCCGCCACGCTCGAGGTGATGCAGGGCCGCGGCTTCGGGCTGTACCCGGAGTACGGCGTCGACATGTTCCTGGCCGGCCTCGGCCGCGGCATGAAGAAGCCGATGCGCTCGCTCGAGACCCCGGAATCGCAGGCCGCGCTGTTGGTCAGCGACGACCCGGCCGAGACCGCGCGCGCCGTCGGCGACGTGCTCGACGAGCTCGAGGGCGGCCACGGGCCGGCCATGCTCCAGCGCCTGGCCGGCGACTGGGAGCGCGCCGACGTCGACGACCTCGGCGCCTACCCGAGCTGGTGCGGCTGCCTGGACACGCCCGAGCAGCGCGCCGACTTCGCGCGGCTGGTCGAGGCGCGCAACCCGCTGATGGCCGACCGCATCGTGCAGTGGCACGGCGAGGGCAGGTCGCTGTTCGTCGCCGTCGGCTCGCTGCACATGGTGGGCCGCATCGGCCTGCCCACGCTGCTCGCGGCGCGCGGCTTCCAGGTCGAGCGCGTGTCGTACGCCGGCGCGCGCTGAAGATTCACGAACGAAAGCGTAGGATCGGCCACCTGCCGCCACCGACGAGGTTCCCATGTCCGACATCCCGAATTTCGCCAAGCTCGTGCCCGGCTTCGACTTCCTGCAGAGCCTGGTCAAGAACGCCGGTTCGGCCTTGCCCAGCATGGGCCAGTGGGTGGCGCCGACGCTCAACCCCGAGGAGCTGCAGAAGCGCATCGACGAGCTCAAGACGGTGCAGTTCTGGCTCGAGCAGAACGCGAAGATGCTGGGCACGACGATCCAGGCGCTGGAGGTGCAGCGCATGACGCTGTCGACGCTGCAGACGATGAACCTGCAGATGACCGACCTGCGCGACGCGATGAAGGTGGCGCCGGTCGCCTCCGCCGGCTCCGCCGCCGCGGCGGCCGCGGGCTCGGTGGCCAACAGCCTGGGCGCGGACGCGCTGATGCAGGCCGCCCGCAGCGCGATGGGCGGCATCGCGGGGCTGGCCAAGCCGGCCGCGGCGCCCGAGGTCGCGCCCGCGCCGGAACCCGCGCCGGCGCCCGAACCGGCGCCCAGGCCGAAGGCCAAGCCCAGGGCGGCGCCCGCGGAGGCGCCGGCGATCGCCACGACTGGCGTCGTCGACCCGATGCAGTGGTGGGGCGCGCTGACCAAGCAGTTCACGCAGCTGGCCGCCACCGCGATGAAGGACAGCGCCACCGATGCCGCGAAGAATCTGGCCGGCGCGATGATGAAGCAGGGCATGGACGTGGCCGGCGAGACCTTGAAGAAGGCCGTCAAGGCGCCGGCCGGCGTGGCCGCGAAGGCGATGTCGGCCGCCACCGAGGCCGCCAGCGCCACCGGCGCGCGCGCCGCCGCCAAGGCCGCGGCCGCGAAGAAGGCGCCGGCGCGCAAGTCCCCGGCCCGCAAGACCGCGCACGCGGCCAAGCCCCGTGCGAGCTGAGCCGGCCGCCGTGGTCGACGCGGCCAGCCAGGCCGCGCTGGTCGACGCGCTGCGCGGCCTGCTGCCCGCGCATGCGCTGCTGTGGCGCGGCGAGGACACCACGCCGTACGAGTGCGACGGCCTGACCGCCTACCGTGCGCGGCCGCTGGCGGTGGCGCTGCCGGAGACCGAGGAGCAGGTGTCCGCCGTCCTCGCCGCCTGCCATCGGCTGGGCGTGCCGGTTGTCGCGCGCGGCGCGGGCACGGGGCTGTCGGGCGGCGCGATGCCGCACGCAAGCGGGCTGACGTTGTCGCTCGCCAAGTTCAACAGGATCGTCAAGATCGACCTGCGTGCCCGCACGGCCACGGTGCAGTCGGGCGTGCGCAACCTGGCCATCAGCGAGGCCGTCGCGCCGCACGGCTTCTACTACGCGCCCGATCCGTCGAGCCAGATCGCCTGCACCATCGGCGGCAACGTGGCCGAGAACTCGGGCGGCGTGCACTGCCTGAAGTACGGCCTGACGCTGCACAACGTGCTGCAGGTGCGCGGCTTCCTGGCCGACGGCACCCCGGCCACCTTCGGCTCGCTGGCGCTGGACGCGCCCGGGCTCGATCTTCTTTCGGTGGTCGTCGGCAGCGAGGGCATGCTGGCCGTCGTCACCGAGGTCGTCGTCAAGCTCACGCCCAAGCCGCAGGTGGCGCGCTGCATCATGGCCAGCTTCGAGGACGTGCGCCACGCGGGCGACGCCGTCGCGGCCATCATCGCCGACGGCCTGGTCCCGGCCGGCCTGGAGATGATGGACAAGCCGATGACCGCCGCCGTCGAGGCCTTCGTGCACGCCGGCTACGACCTCGACGCCGCCGCCATCCTGCTGTGCGAAAGCGACGGCACGCCCGAGGAAGTCGAGGAGGAGATCCTGCGCATGGAGCAGGTGCTGGTGCGCGCCGGCGCCACGCGGCTGGAGATCAGCGCCGACGAGGCGCAGCGCCTGAAGTTCTGGAGCGGCCGCAAGAACGCGTTCCCGGCGTCGGGCCGGCTGAGCCCGGACTACATGTGCATGGACTCGACGATCCCGCGCGCCCGCCTGGCCGACATGCTGCTGGCCATCGCCGACATGGAGAAGAAGTTCGGCCTGCGCTGCTGCAACGTCTTCCACGCCGGCGACGGCAACCTGCACCCGCTGATCCTGTTCGACGCCAACCAGCAGGGCGAGCTGCACCGCGCCGAGGCCTTCGGCGCCGAGATCCTCGAGCTGTCGGTGGCCATGGGCGGCACGATCAGCGGCGAGCATGGCGTCGGCGCCGAGAAGCTCAACTCGATGTGCGTGCAGTTCTCCGAGACCGAGCGGGCGCAGATGCTGTCGCTCAAGGCCGCGTTCGACCCGCAGGGGCTGTTGAACCCGGGCAAGGTCATCCCGACGCTGTCGCGCTGCGCCGAATACGGCCGCATGCACGTCAAGCGCGGCGCGCTGGCCTTCCCCGAGCTGGAACGCTTCTAAGTGAACGACATCCTGATCGGCCTGGCCGAACGCGTGCGCCAGGCCGGCGCCGCCAACGCGATCCTGCGCATCCGCGGCGGCTCCACCAAGCAGGCCATGGCCGGCGTGATCTCCGACGCCGCGACGCTGGACATGCGCGCCTACTCGGGCATCGTCGACTACGCGCCCAGCGAGCTCGTGATCACGGCGCGCGCCGGCACGCCGCTGGTCGAGATCGAGCGCGTGCTGGCCGAGCGCGGCCAGTGCCTGCCGTTCGACCCGCCGCGTTTCGCCGACGCGGACGGCAAGCTCTCGGGCACCGTCGGCGGCATGGTCGCCGCGGGGCTGGCCGGGCCCGGACGCGCAGCCGTCGGCGGCGTGCGCGACTACGTGCTGGGCGTGCTGCTGCTGAACGGCCGCGGCGACCTGATGCACTTCGGCGGCCAGGTGATGAAGAACGTGGCGGGCTACGACGTCGCGCGCCTGACGGCCGGCTCCTGGGGCGCGCTCGGCGCGATCTGCGAGGTCTCGCTCAAGGTGCTGCCGATGCCGCCGGCCACGGCCACGCTGCGCTTCGACATGCGCCAGGTCGAGGCGCTGGAGACGCTGCACGCCTGGGCCGGCCATCCGCTGCCGCTCAACGCCAGCGTCTGGTGGCGCGATACGCTGGCGATCCGCCTGCGCGGCGCCCGCGCGGCGGTCGACGCGGCCGTCGGCCGGCTGGGCGGCGAGCTGATCCCGGCGGAGCTGGGCCAGGCGTTCTGGGAGGGCCTGCGCGACCAGCGCGACGAGTTCTTCATCGAGGCGCGCGCGGCCGCCGAACGCGCGAACAGCGCGCTGTGGCGGCTGTCGCTGCCTGCGACGACGCCGGTGCTGCCGTCCTTCTTCGACACGCTGATCGAGTGGGGCGGCGCGCAGCGCTGGATCGTCGCGCCGGCCGAGGACACGCTGGTGATGCACCGCGCCGAGCGCGCCGGCGGCAGCGCGTTCCGCGTCAGCGGCGGCGTGGGCGACGGCGCCGGCTACGCGACGCCGCTCGCGCCCGCGCTGCTGGCCATCCACCGCCGGCTGCGAGAATCGTTCGACCCGCACGGCGTGTTCGTGCCCGGCCGCCCGATGCGCTTCTGAGTCTCCCGCCGCATGCAGACCAACCTTTCCCCGGAATTCGCCGGCACGCCCGACGGCCAGGAGGCCGAGGCCATCCTGCGCAAGTGCGTGCACTGCGGCTTCTGCACGGCCACCTGCCCGACCTACCAGCTGCTGGGCGACGAGCTCGACGGCCCGCGCGGCCGCATCTACCTGATGAAGCAGGTGCTCGAAGGCGCCGAGCCGACGCGCGCGACGCAGGCGCACCTCGACCGCTGCCTGACCTGCCGCAACTGCGAGAGCACCTGCCCGTCGGGCGTCGAGTACGGCAGCCTGGTGGACATCGGCCGCCGCGTGGTCGACGCCAAGGTGCGACGCCCCGCCGGCGAGCGCGCGATGCGCTGGCTGCTGCGCGAGGGCCTCACCTCGCCGCTGTTCGCGCCGGCGATGAGGCTGGGCCAGGCCGTGCGCCCGCTGCTGCCCGCATCGCTCAAGGCCAAGGTGCCCGCCAGGCCCGACGCCGCGACCGCGGTGCGCGAGGGCCTGTGGCCGCAGCGCACGCACGCCCGCAAGGTGCTGATGCTGGCCGGCTGCGTGCAGCCCGCGATGAAGCCCAACATCAACGCCGCGACGGCGCGCGTGCTCGATCTCGCCGGCGTCCAGGCGATCACGCCCGACGGCGCCGGCTGCTGCGGCGCGGTGCGCAGCCACGGCGGCGACCACGACGGCGGCCTGGCCGACATGCGCCGCAACATCGACGCCTGGTGGCCGTGGGTCGCCGGGCTCACCGACGCCGGCGCGGTCGAGGCGATCGTGATGAACGCGTCGGGCTGCGGCGTCACCGTCAAGGACTACGGCCACGCGCTGGCGCACGATCCCGACTACGCCGACAAGGCCGCGCGGGTCAGCGCCCTCACGCGCGATCTCGGCGAGGTCGTCGACGACCTGATGCCCGCGCTGCTGGCGCACTGGCAGGGCGTGCGCGAGCGCCGCGGCGCGGAGCCGCCCGCGCAGGCGCCCGGCGCGCCGCTGGTGTTCCATCCGCCGTGCACGCTGCAGCACGGGCAGCAGCTGCGCGGCGGCGTCGAGCGCATCCTCGCCGCGTTCGACTTCGACGTGCGCCTGGCCGCCTCCGAGTCGCACCTGTGCTGCGGCTCGGCCGGCACGTACTCGGTGCTGCAGCCGGCGATCGCCACCCAGCTGCGCGACCGCAAGCTCGCGGCGCTGGCCGCCGCGCGACCCGAGCCGCGCGCGATCGTTTCGGCCAACATCGGTTGCATCTCGCACCTGCAGTCCGGCACGGCGACGCCGGTGCGGCACTGGATCGAGCTGGTCGACGAGAGGCTGGCCGGATGAGCGCCGTCGTCCTGATCCCCACCACGGGCGCGCCCACGCTGCGGCGCGCGGTCGAGAGCGTGCTCGCGCAGACGTCGCCGACCGCGTGCTACGTCGTGTGCGACGGCGAGCAGTTCCGCTCGGCCGTAGCCGAGGCGCTGCGCGGCATCGACGTGCCCGTGTGCGTGCTGCCGCGCAACGTCGGCGCCGGCGGCTTCTACGGCCATCGCGTGTACGCCGCGTTCGCGCACCTGGTCGACGAGGAGCACGTGCTGTTCCTCGACCAGGACAACTTCCTCGCGCCCGAGCACGTGGCGCAGTGCCTCGACCTCGTCGCCGCGCGCCGGCTGCAGTGGTGCTACGCGCTGCGAAACATCTGCACGCCCGCGGGCGAGTTCGTCTGCCGCGACGACTGCGAGAGCCTAGGCAAGTGGCCCGCGTTCACCAACACCCACCTGATCGACACCAACTCCTACTGCATCCGGCGCGAGGTGCTGCTGCAGGCCGCGCACGCGTGGCACGGCAAGTGGGGGCAGGATCGCGTGTTCGCGCAGGTGATGATGCAGAACTTCAAGGCCTTCGACTGCACCGGCCGCTACACCGTCCAGTACTGCCTCGGCGGCAACGAGGGCTCGGTGACGAAGGAGTTCTTCGAGCAGGGCAACGCGCAGATGCTGCTGCGCTACAAGCGTGGCTTCCCGTGGACGCGGCCGTGAGCGCGGCCGCATTGCGGTAAGCGAGACTGTCCGACGCACGCGATCCGGCGCACAGTCGCAGCTCATGATCGCGTCCATCCTCCTGCGGCCACTGGCGGCCGTGGCGCTCGTCCTGGCCGCCGTGCCGGCCGCAGTCGCCGGTTCGCCGCCGCCCGTGCCCGACACCATGGCCCAGCGCATGCAGCCCTGCAGCGCCTGCCACGGCAAGGAAGGACGCGCCACGCCCGAGGCCTTCTTCCCGCGCATCGCGGGCAAGCCGGCGGGCTACCTCTACAACCAGCTGGACAACTTCCGCAGCGGCCGGCGCGCGTACCCGACGATGACCTACTTCGTCGAACAGATGTCCGATGCCTACCTGCACGAGATCGCCGACTGGTTCGCGTCGCTGGACCTGCCCTACGCGCCGCCGCAGACGGTCGGCGCGCCGGCCGACGAGATCGCGCGCGGCCAGGCGCTGGTGCGCGACGGCGACGCGGCGCACGGCATCCCGGCCTGCGTGCAGTGCCACGGCGCGGCGATGACCGGCGTGCTGCCCGCCGTCCCCGGCCTGCTGGGCTTGCCGCGCGGCTACCTCGTCGAGCAGTTCGGCGCCTGGCGCACCGGCCAGCGCAAGGCGCTCGCGCCCGACTGCATGGCGCGGGTGGCGACGATGCTGACGCCGGCCGACATCGCCGCCGTCGCCTCCTGGCTGTCGTCGCAGCCGGTGGCCGTGGGGCCGGCGGCGGCCGATTCGATCGCGCGGCCGCTGCCGCTCGCGTGCGGGAGCGTGCCGCAATGAAGGGCGTGCGCCTGACCTGGCCGCGCGTCGTCGTCGCGCTGGCCGTGCTGATCGCGGCGGCCGCGGCGCTGGTCGCCTGGATCAACGTGCGCGGCGAGGATGCGCTCACCGGCAGCGCCGACTCGTTCGTCGCGACGCCGGAGCTGGTCGCGCGCGGCGCCTATCTCGCGCGTGCCGGCAACTGCGCGGCGTGCCACACCGACCGCGGCGGCGCGGCCTTCGCCGGCGGCAAGGGCATCGCCACGCCGTTCGGCACGGTGTTCGCGAGCAACCTCACGCCCGATGCGAAGACGGGCATCGGCGCCTGGTCCGCGGCGCAGTTCTGGCGCGCGCTGCACAACGGCCGCTCGGCCGACGGGCGGCTGCTGTATCCGGCGTTCCCGTACCCGAACTTCACCGAGATCACGCGCGCCGACGCCGACGCGCTGTTCGCCTTCCTGCGCTCGCAGGTGCCCGTGGCCCAGGCCAACCGCGTTCACGCGCTGCGCTTCCCGTACGACCTGCAGGCCTCGCTGGCCGTGTGGCGCGCGCTGTTCTTTTCGCCCGGCGTCTACGAGCCGGTGGCCGGGCGCTCGCCGCAATGGAACCGCGGCGCCTACCTGGTGCGCGCGCTGGGCCATTGCGCGGCCTGCCATTCGCCGCGCAACGCGTTCGGCGCCACGCGCGACAGCCTGGAGCTCAGCGGCGGCCTGATCCCGCTGCAGAACTGGTACGCGCCGTCGCTGGCCTCGGGCGCGGAGGCGGGCGTCGCCGACTGGTCGGACGTCGAGGTCGCCGCGCTGCTCAAGACCGGCTTCACGCCGCGCGGCGCCGCGCTCGGGCCGATGGCCGAGGTCGTGTTCCGCAGCACGCAGTACCTGGACGACGCCGACGTCGCCGCGATGACCGCCTTCCTCAAGAGCCTGCCGCAGGCGCCGGCCCGCGCGCCCGCCGTACCCGCGGTCGACAAGGGCGCCTTCGCCCACGGCGCCGCGCTCTACAGGGCGCGCTGCGCGGACTGCCACGGCGCCAGCGGCGAGGGCGGCCGCGGCGCGCAAGGCGTCGTGTACGTGCCGCTGGCGGGCAACCGCAAGGTGCTGCTGGAGTCGCCCGCCAACCTGATCCACATCGTCGTCAACGGCGGCTTCCCGCCGACGACGGCCGGCAACCCGCGCCCCTACGGCATGCCGCCGTTCGGCCCGTCGCTCAAGGACGAGGAGATCGCCGCGCTGGCCACCTACGTGCGCGCCGCCTGGGGCAACGCGGCGCCGCCGGTGAGCGCGCTGGAGGTGCTGGACGCGCGTTGAGCCGGGGCCTGCGGGAGCCAGGCCTGACTGCCGACGTGGTGCCCGACGCCGAGGGCGCCGCTCGATCGCGCGGTTCGCCCGTGCGTTTCGTCCGCCGCCGGCCGTCGTTCGCACCCGGTTTGCCGGCCTTCGTCGCATGCCTCTCGCAGCGACCCTGCGCGAAGTCCATTCTCACTCCCAGCCGATCGCCACGGCCGTTGCTTCCAGCGACATGGCGACCGACTTCGGCCTTCAGTCCAGATCGACAAGCGGAGTCATCATCATGAACGTCTTCAAGAGCAGCCTCTCGTCCTCCTTGATCGCGGCCGGCACGGTGCTGGCCAGCCTGCCTGCGCAAGCGGCGTCCGATTGCGGGTCGATCAGCCCCGCGGCCATCCGGGTCGTCGAACACGCCACCGGCGACGTGGGCGTGCTGCGTGCCTACATCGACAGGACCGCCATCATCCATGGCCTGAACATGATCGACGTGCGCGACAACCTGGACGCGTGGCGCAAGACGCTGGTCTGCAGGGCCGAGGTGGCCGCGGCGGAGCGCGCCGCGCAGACGGCGGCCGCCCAGCCTGACGCCAGGGTCGACGAGCAGATCGTCGTATCGCAGCGCTGAAGGCCGGTCGCGACGATGCGCCGGGCCTGCCGGCGCATCGGCGGTCGCGCGGTGCCGGCGATCGCCTGCACCGCGTCCCGCGTGGATGTCAGTCGCCGACCCCGGCGGCCGCCAGCACGTCGCCCAGCGCGTGCACCGCGCCGCTGTCGCGCACGCGGTAGCCGGGCAGGGCGTCGACCTCGGTGCGGAACGCCGCGCTGCGCAGGATCTCCAGCACCTGCTCGATCTCCGGCCGCGCCAGCGCGTCGCGGCGGCAGACCGCGAAGTAGCGCTCGGTGGCCAGCGGGATGAAGTCCAGCTTGAAGTGGCGCGCCGGGCGCTCCAGCCCGAAGCCGGCGTCCGCCATCCCGCTGCCGATGAAGGCGGCCACCGCCGCGTGCGTGAACTCGCCGTGCTCGTAGCCGACGATCGCCGCCGGGTCGACGCCCGCCTGCGCGAGCAGCGCGTCGAGCAGGAAGCGCGTGGCCGAGCCGCGCTGGCGGTTGATGAAGCGCAGGCCGGGCCGCGCGAGGTCGCCCGCTCCGGCGATGTGCAGCGGGTTGCCGGCGGCCACCATCAGGCCCTGCGTGCGGTCGGTGATGTCTATGACGACGTGCTCGCGCGGATCCAGCCAGCGCGCGTGGAACTCCCAGCCGCGCGCCTCGAGCGGGCCGTACGGCACGTGGAAGCAGGCGAGGTCGCACGCGCCGTCGTGCAGCGACGCGGCGGCGTCGAGGCTGTCGGTGTAGACGCGTTCGACGTCCACGCCCGCGGCGATCAGCATCGCCATCAGCTTCTCGATGGCGAAGCCGTGGCTCGCGTGGATGCGCAGCAGCCGATGTGACGGCGCGATGACGCGCTGCAGCTCGACCTCCAGCTCGGAGGCCAGCGTGTCGAGCGCCGGCGCCAGGCGCGCGGCGATGCGGCGGTCGGCCCACACCAGCTTCTCGCCCAGCGGCGTCAGGCGCGAGCCGCGGCCGCGCTCCATCTGCAGCAGCGGCGCGCCGAACCAGGCCTCGCCGTGGCGGATCGTGTCCCAGGCGTGGCGGTACGACAGCCCCGCGCGCTGGCAGGCCGCGGCGATGCTGCCCGTCTCGGCCACGCAGGCCAGCAGGGCGATCAGGCGCGGCCCGAGCACGTCGCCGCCGCCGTCGTGGGAGATCGTCCACTGGGGACGGATGGAGATCTTGTGCATTCGAGTGGAGGGCGCGCCGCGATGCGCGCCTGCGCAAGTGTCGCCCGAATGCCGCCGCGGCGCAGCGCGACCGCGGCGGCGGCCTGGCGCGGATACCCGTTGCGGATGCCCGTGGGGGTAATCCCGCGCACCGCCCTGGGGATGTCGTTTTTTTCCGTCGAGTCGGCGACCCGCATTGCAACAAATGGTGCCGTTGCACAGGCGGCGATTCATGCGGCGATGTGCATCGGATCCGCTAAATCGCGGGCCTGGCCGGACGAAGGGCAGGGCAGGAGCGGTCGATCCTAGGGTTCGTATTTAGAGCTTGACCGCATATTGCAACGATCCCCACGGGATACTTACAGTCGGGCAGTCGTCGATGTTGGGACAGCGGCGACCGATGCCCCCAGGTCATCAAAAGGAACAAGATGTCAACCGTCATGAACGGCACCGAGCACGCCCCGGCCTCCGGGGGACTGCTCTCCAAGGAACGCACCATCGCCGGCGCCGGCTTCAACCGCTGGCTCGTGCCGCCCGCGGCGCTCGCCATCCACCTTTGCATCGGCATGGCCTACGGGTTCTCCGTGTTCTGGTTGCCGCTGAGCAAGGCCCTCGGCATCAAGGCGGCGCTCGCCTGCCCGAAGGACGTCGGCTTCTGGGGCCAGCTCTTCACCACGTCGTGCGACTGGCAGGTGTCGACGCTGAGCGTGATGTTCACGCTGTTCTTCGTCATCCTCGGCTGCTCGGCCGCGCTGTGGGGCGGCTGGCTCGAGCACGTCGGTCCGCGCAAGGCGGGCGTCGTCGCCGCGGTCTGCTGGGCCGGCGGCATGGTGATCTCGGCGTTCGGCATCCAGGCGCACCAGTTCTGGATGATGCTGCTGGGCTCCGGCGTGATCGGCGGCGTCGGCCTCGGGCTGGGCTACATCTCGCCCGTCTCGACGCTGATCAAGTGGTTCCCCGACAAGCGCGGCATGGCCACCGGCATGGCCATCATGGGCTTCGGCGGCGGCGCGATGATCGGCTCGCCGCTGGCGGCGCAGCTGATGAAGCACTTCGCCTCGGCCACGGACGTCGGCGTGGCCTCGACCTTCCTCGTCATGGCCGCGATCTACTTCGTGTTCATGATGGGCGGCGCGCTCGGCTACCGCGTGCCGGCCGCGGGCTGGAAGCCGGAAGGCTGGACGCCGCCGGCCGCCGCGGAGACCAACTCGATGATCACGCGCGGCCACGTGCACGTGAAGAAGATCTGGGGCATCCCGCAGTTCTGGCTCGTGTGGCTGGTGCTGTGCATGAACGTGTCGGCGGGCATCGGCGTGATCGCGCTGGCCAGCCCGATGCTGCAGGAGATCTTCGGCGGCCACCTGCTGGGCCTGGACAAGCACTACTCCGAGCTCGACAAGGGCCAGCTGGCGGCCATCGCCGCGATCGCGGCCGGCTTCACGGCGCTGCTGAGCCTGTTCAACATCGGCGGCCGCTTCTTCTGGGCCAGCCTGTCCGACAAGCTCGGGCGCAAGGCCACGTACTTCGTGTTCTTCGTGCTGGGCGGCCTGCTCTACGCCAGCCTGCCCGGCAGCGCGGCGGCCGGCTCCAAGCTCGCCTTCGTGGGCGCGGTCTGCATCATCCTGAGCATGTACGGCGGCGGCTTCTCCACCGTGCCGGCCTACCTGTCCGACCTGTTCGGCACGCAGATGGTGGGTGCGATCCACGGCCGCCTGCTGACCGCCTGGTCGACCGCCGGCATCCTGGGCCCGGTCGTCGTCAACTACATGCGCGACTACCAGCTCGGCCTGGGCATCCCGCGCGAGCAGGTCTACAACCAGACGATGTACATCCTCGTCGGCTTCCTGGTGATCGGCTTCATCGCCAACCTGCTGGTCAAGCCGGTGGATCCGAAGTACTTCATGACCGACGCCGAGCTCGCGGAGGAGCGCCGTCTCGCCCATGAGAAGGCGGCCGCTTCCGAGGCCTCCGCTGCCGTCGCGGTCGATGCGACCCCGACCAGCCCGGTCACCGTGGCGCTGGCCTGGGCGGCCGTCGGCATCCCCCTCGCCTGGGGCGTCTGGATGACGCTCTCCAGTGTCGCGAAGTTCTTCAACTGACGACCTGCGGGGCATGCCCCGCGGGTCCGCACCACGGGCGCCGCAAGGCCCCGTGGCGTCGGACGCGGAGCGCGCGCTGCTCGCGCAGGCCGTCGCGCTCCACCTGCCGGACGTCCCGGCCGAGGTCCCGGGCGGCAGCGCCTCCGCGCTGTTGCCCGTCCTCCACCACATCCAGGACGCGCTGGGCTTCGTGCCGCCGGCGCTCGTCCCCGAGATCGCCGCCGCGCTGAGCCTGTCGCGGGCCGAGGTGCACGGCGTCCTCACCTACTACCACCACTTTCGCAGCGCCCCCGCGGGCCGGCACGTGGTGCAGCTCTGCCAGGCCGAGGCCTGCCGCGCCAACGGCGCCGAGGCGCTGATGGCCCACGCGGGCGCGCGTCTCGCCTGCGCGCCCGGCGCGACGCGCGCCGACGGCGGCGTCACGCTCGAACCCGTCTACTGCCTGGGCCTGTGCGCCACGGGCCCCGCGGCCATGATCGACGGCCAGCTCCGCGCGCGGGTGTCCGCCGCCACCGTCGACGCCCTGGCCGCCCGCATCGAGGGCGAGCAGCCATGAGCGGGGCCACGATCTGGATCCCGCGCGACGCCGCAGCCGTGGCGGCCGGCGCCGACGACGTCGCCGCCGCGCTCGAAGCGGCCGCCGCGCCACGCCAACGGTCGCTGAATCTCGTGCGCAACGGCTCGCGCGGCCTGCTGTGGCTGGAGCCGCTGCTGGAGGTGGCCACGCCTGCCGGCCGCGTCGCGTTCGGGCCGGTGCGGCCGGACGACGTCGCCCGCCTCGTCGCCGCCGGCCTGCTCGAAGCGGCGGTCGCGACGCAGGGCCTGCCCGCCGCGCTTTCCGCCGACGCGCTGCACCTCGGCCTGACCGAGGCGCTGCCGTATTTCGCCAAGCAGCGCCGCGTCACCTTCGCGCGCGTCGGCCTCACCGACCCGCTGTCGCTGGACGACTACGCCGCGCACGGCGGCTGGGCCGGCCTCGACAAGGCGCTGGCGATGGCGCCGGCCGCGGTCGTCGGCGAGGTCATCGAATCGGGCCTGCGCGGCCGCGGCGGCGCCGCGTTCCCGGCCGGCGTCAAGTGGAAGACGGTCGCCGCCGCCGCGGGCGCGCGCAAGGCCGTCGTCTGCAACGCCGACGAGGGCGACTCCGGCACCTTCTCCGACCGCATGCTGATGGAGGGCGACCCGTACGCACTCGTCGAGGGCATGGCGATCGCGGGGCTGGCGGTCGGCGCCACCTACGGCGTCATCTACATCCGCTCCGAGTACCCGCACGCCGAGGCCACGCTGCGCGAGGCGATCGCGCGCGCCACGGCGGCCGGCCACATCGGCGCCGCGCTGCGCGGCAAGGGCCCGGCGTTCCGGCTCGACGTGCGCCGCGGCGCCGGCTCCTACGTCTGCGGCGAGGAGACGGCGCTGCTCGAGAGCCTCGAGGGCCGGCGCGGCATCGTGCGCGCCAAGCCGCCGCTGCCGGCCGTCCACGGCCTGTTCGGCTGGCCCACGGTCATCAACAACGTCATCACGCTGGCCAGCGTGCCGCGCATCCTCGCGGACGGCGCGCAGGCCTACGCCGCGTTCGGCGCCGGGCGTTCGCGCGGCACGCTGCCGTTCCAGCTCGCGGGCAACCTCAAGCAGGGCGGGCTGGTCGAGCTGCCGTTCGGCGTCACGCTGCGCGAGCTGCTGTTCGATTTCGGCGGCGGCTCGCGCTCGGGCCGGCCGATCAAGGCGGTGCAGGTCGGCGGCCCGCTGGGGCCGTACGTGCCCGAATCGCGCTGGGACGTGACTATCGACTACGAAGCCTACGCCGCGGTCGGCGCCACCGTCGGCCACGGCGGCATCGTCGCGCACGACGACACGGCCAACCTGGCCGGCCTGGCGCGCTACGCGATGGAGTTCTGCGCGATCGAGTCCTGCGGCAAGTGCACGCCGTGCCGCATCGGCTCGACGCGCGGCGCCGAGGTCGTGGAACGTCTCGTCGCGGCGCCGGTCTCACGCAAAGCCGAGCAGGAGGCGCTGCTGCGCGACCTGTGCGACACCATGGTCGCCGGCAGCCTCTGCGCCATGGGCGGCATGACCCCGTTCCCGGTGTTGTCGGCGCTCGATCACTACCCTGAAGACTTCGGCTTGCCGCGCCCCGGCGCGACGGGAGATTCCTGATGCTGAGCCTCAACGACACCCATCCCGACCACGACCTCGGCACCCCGGCGAGCGAGTCCGCGCAGACGGTGTCGTTGACGATCGACGGCGTCGCGGTCATCGCGCCGGCGGGCACGTCCCTGATGCGCGCCGCGATCGCCGCCGGCATCGAGGTGCCCAAGCTGTGCGCCACCGATTCGCTGGAGCCGTTCGGCTCGTGCCGCCTGTGCCTGGTCGAGATCGACGGCCGCCGCGGCACGCCCGCGTCCTGCACCACGCCGGTCGAGGCCGGGATGTCGGTGCGCACGCAGAGCGCGCGGCTGTCCAAGCTGCGCAAGGGCGTGATGGAGCTCTACATCTCCGACCACCCGCTCGACTGCCTGACCTGCGGCGCCAACGGCGACTGCGAGCTGCAGGACATGGCCGGCGCGGTCGGCCTGCGCGAGGTGCGCTACGGCTACGCCGGCGCGAACCACCTGGCCGCGAAGAAGGACGAGTCCAACCCGTACTTCACCTTCGACGCCAGCAAGTGCATCGTCTGCAACCGCTGCGTGCGCGCCTGCGAGGAGACGCAGGGCACCTTCGCGCTGACGATCTCGGGCCGCGGCTTCGAGTCGCACGTCTCGGCCGGCATGGACGAGCCGTTCATGCAGAGCGAGTGCGTCAGCTGCGGCGCCTGCGTCAACGCCTGCCCGACGGCGACGCTGCAGGAAAAGACGGTGATCGAGCTGGGCATGCCCACGAAGAGCGTGACCACCACCTGCGCCTACTGCGGCGTGGGCTGCGGCTTCAAGGCCGAGATGCGCGGCACCGAGGTGATCCGCATGACGCCGTGGAAGGACGGCAAGGCCAACGAGGGCCACTCGTGCGTCAAGGGCCGCTTCGCCTGGGGCTACGCGACGCACAAGGATCGCGTCACCAAGCCGATGATCCGCGCGAAGATCACCGACCCGTGGCGCGAGGTGTCCTGGGACGAGGCGATCGCCCACGCGGCCTCCGAGTTCAAGCGGCTGCAGGCCAAGTTCGGCGTCAACTCGATCGGCGGCATCACGTCCTCGCGCTGCACCAACGAGGAGACCTACCTCGTGCAGAAGCTGGTGCGCGCGGCCTTCGGCAACAACAACGTCGACACCTGCGCCCGCGTCTGCCACTCGCCCACCGGCTACGGCCTGGGCCAGACCTACGGCACCTCGGCCGGGACGCAGACCTTCAAGTCGGTGGCGCAGTCCGACGTCATCCTCGTCATCGGCGCCAACCCGAGCGAGGCGCACCCGGTGTTCGCGTCGCGCATGAAGCGGCGCCTGCGCCAGGGCGCCAAGCTGATCGTGGTCGATCCGCGCCGCATCGAGCTGGTGGACGGCGCGCACGTCAAGGCCGACTTCCACCTGCAGCTGCGCCCGGGCACCAATGTCGCGATCCTGACCGCGCTGGCGCACGTGGTCGTCACCGAAGGCCTGGACGACACGGCCTACGTCACCGAACGCTGCGACGACAAGAGCGTCGCGCAGTGGCGCGCGTTCGTCGCACGCCCCGAGAACTCGCCCGAGGCCTTCGAGGCCGAGACCGGCGTGCCCGCCGCCCTCGTGCGCGGCGCCGCGCGCCTGTACGCGACGGGCCGCGCCGACGGCACGGCGCAGTCGCTGGCCGACGCCGTCGCCGCGGGCGGCCGCCGCCCCAACGGCGCGATCTATTACGGCCTGGGCGTGACCGAGCACGCGCAGGGCTCGACCGCGGTGATGGCCATCGCCAACCTCGCGATGGCCACCGGCAACGTCGGCCGCGAGGGCGTGGGCGTCAACCCGCTGCGCGGCCAGAACAACGTGCAGGGCTCGTGCGACATGGGCTCGTTCCCGCACGAGCTGCCCGGCTATCGCCACATCGGCGGCGCGGAAGTGCGCGCGCAGTTCGACCAGGCCTGGGGCGTGACGCTGCAGTCCGAGCCGGGCCTGCGCATCCCCAACATGTTCGACGCGGCGCTCGCCGGCGAGTTCAAGGGGCTGTACTGCCAGGGCGAGGACATCGTGCAGTCCGACCCCGACACCCAGCACGTGGCCAGCGCGCTCAAGGCGATGGAATGCGTCGTCGTGCAGGACATCTTCCTCAACGAGACGGCCAAGTACGCGCACGTGTTCCTGCCGGGCTCGTCGTTCCTCGAGAAGGACGGCACCTTCACCAACGCCGAGCGCCGCGTCTCGCGGGTGCGCCAGGTGATGCCGCCGCTGTCGGGCGTGGGCGACTGGGAGGCGACGGTGCGGCTGTCGAACGCGCTCGGGTACCCCATGGCGTACACGCACCCCGAGCAGGTCATGCAGGAGATCGCGGCGCTGACGCCCACCTTCGCTGGCGTCACCTACGAGAAGATCGACCGCCTGGGCAGCGTGCAGTGGCCCTGCAACGACTCGACCGCCGAGGCCGGCACCGCCATCATGCACGTCGACCATTTCGTGCGCGGCAAGGGCCGCTTCATCATCACGCAGTACGTGCCGAGCGACGAGAAGGTCACGCGCAAGTTCCCGCTGCTGCTGACCACGGGCCGCATCCTGTCGCAGTACAACGTCGGCGCGCAGACGCGGCGCACGCACAACTCGCGCTGGCACGAGGAGGACCGGCTCGAGATCCATCCGCACGACGCCCTCGACCGCGGGGTCAAGGACGGCGACTGGGTCGGCGTCACCAGCCGCGCCGGCGAGACGGTGCTGCGCGCCACGCTCACCGAGCGCGTGCAGCCGGGCGTGGTCTACACGACCTTCCACTTCCCCGAGTCCGGCGCCAACGTGATCACCACCGACAGCTCCGACTGGGCCACCAACTGCCCCGAGTACAAGGTGACGGCGGTGCAGGTGATGCCGGTGGCGCAGCCCTCGTCGTGGCAGCGCGCGTACAAGGATTTCGACGAGGACCAGCAGCGCTTCCTCGCCGACGCGCGCCAGGCCGCGGCCGTCACGGGCAAGTGACGTGGACGCCGACCGCCGGGCCGTCGCCGCCGACGCGAGCCTCGCGCACGCGGGCGCGCAGCGCGTGGACGTGCGCGTGCGACGCGCCGGCAGCGTCGCGCAGGCCGAGGACTGGCTGGCCGACGAGGTGCCTGTCGCGCTCGTCTTCAACGGCATCTCGCACGCGGTGATGCTGGCCACGCCGCTGGACCTCGAGGACTTCGCGCTCGGCTTCGGCCTCACCGAAGGCCTGCTGGCGCGGCCCGACGAGCTCTACGGCGTCGAGGTCGTGGAGGACGCGGCCGGCATCCGCGTCGAGATGGAGGTGGCCAGCGCCTGCTTCGCGCGGCTCAAGGACAAGCGCCGCTCGATGGCCGGCCGCACCGGCTGCGGCCTGTGCGGCACCGAGAGCCTGGACCAGGTCGAGCCGCCGCTGTGCCCGCTGGCGCGCAGCACGACGCCGCTGTCGCCGCCGGCCATCGCCGCCGCGCTGCGCGAGATGCCCTCGCGCCAGGCGCTGCAGCAGCGCACCGGCGCCACGCACGCCGCGGCCTGGTGTTCGTTCGACGGCGCCGTGCGGCTCGTGCGCGAGGACGTCGGCCGCCACAACGCGCTCGACAAGCTGGTCGGCGCGATGGTGGAGTCCGGCCTCGATCCGCGCGACGGCTTCTGCTGCATCACCAGCCGCGCCAGCGTGGAGATGGTGCGCAAGGCGGTGGCCGCGGGCATCACCGCGCTCGTCGCCGTCTCCGCCCCGACCGCGCGCGCGGTCGCCACGGCGCGCCGCGCCGGCCTCGCGCTGGCCGGCTTCGCGCGGCGCGACGACCTCGTGCTCTACGCCGACCCGGATCGCTTCGAATCGCCAACGCCCCGCTGACCATGGACCTGCACAACCTCATCGTCATGGCCAACCGCATCGGCGACTTCTTCGCGGCGCAGCCCGACCGCGACGAGGCGCTGGCCGGCGTCGCCGACCACATCCGCAAGTTCTGGACGCCGCGCATGCGCAGCGAGATCCTCGCCGCCGTCGGCACCCAGGCCGGCGCCGGGCTGCACGAGATCGTCGCCGCGGCGCTGACGAAGCACCGCGCGCAGCTGGAGCCGGCCGCGGTGCGGCCCTGAAAGCGTCGACGCCCGCGCGAGGCGGGCGTCGACGAGGCGCGGTGCGCGACTACGCGACGACCAGCGTGATGACCGCGCTGCCGGTCGCGCCGTGCGTGTCGTGCGCCGTGACCGTCACGCGGTAGGTGCCCTTGGTCGACACCGTGCCGCTGAGCATGTTGCCGGCCAGCGTCAGGCCGCTCGGGGCGCCGCTCATCGTGTAACTGAGCGCGTCGCCGTCGGCGTCCCTGGCCGCGACGCGGGTCGCGAAGTACGCGCCGGCCTTCTCGGACAGCGTCGCCGCCGTCACCGTCGGGGCGGTGTTGGTCGAGGTCCCGGTCGTCGTCGCGGCCGTCGTGGTCGACGCGCCGGCCAGTGCCTGGAACAGCTGCGACGCATTGGGCGAGCCCCAGCCGGTGGCCTGGTCGTAGCCCGTGCCCGCGCGGCAGGTGGCGCAGGTGCCGTTGGTGCCCTCGACGACGTCGTGCAGCGACGCGGCGTAGGTGCCCGGCACCGCCGCGATCGACTTGTAGAGCGCCGTGTGGACGTCGCCCAGCGCCGCCTTCGAGCTGGCGGCGCGGATGGCGTTGGCCACGGCGACGAGGCCCGCCCACTGCGGCGCGGCGATGCTGGTGCCGCCGTACGCGCTCCAGACGGTGCTGGCGCCGGGCAGCGTCACGGCGACGTACTCGCCCGTCATCGGGCTGGCGTTGAAGGCGACGTCGGGCACCGCGCGGCGCGCGAGCGCGCTGCCGCCGGCCGGCGTCACGCCGCTCTGCCACGACGGCAGGGCCATGTAGGCGCTCATGCCGCCGCCGGTGCCGGCCCAGGCCACCTCGATGCGCGATCCCGTGGTCGAGACGTTCGTCGACGTGCCGCCCACCGCCAGCACCTTCGGCGATACCGCCGGCCACAGGACCTGCGCGCCGGAGTCGCCGGCCGCGGCGACGAAGGTCATGCCGGTGCCGGCGAAGTACGAATCGACGGTCGACGCCCAGGAGGCCTCGGTCGCGCCGAAGCTCATCGACACCACGCCCGGCCCCAGCTTGGTGGCCAGCGAGTTGGCGTAGAGGATGGCGTTGGACATCGCGCTCGGCATCTCGATCAGCACGATGCGCGCGAGCGGGGCGATGGCGTGCGCCCATTGGACGTCGAGCTTGCTCTCCGGCGCCCAGGTGGCGTTGTAGGCCGGCGCGGTGGCGGTGACGGCGCCGCCGGTGGCCGAATAGACCTGTGCGAAGGTGCAGTTCGACGGCGGCGTCGCCAGCTTGGCATTGCTGGTGATCGAAACCTTGGTGCAGGCCGGCAGGCCGAACTTGGCCGAGAACGCGTTCAGGTCGGACAGCGCCGTGCTGTCGTGGTAGGCGTCGACGAGGTAGATCGTCTGGCCGGCGCCGAGTGCGGCCTTTTGCGCGGCGGTCAGCGTGGCACCGGCGGCCGGCAGCGCGGACAGGCCATAGGCGGCGCGGATCTGGGCCGGCGTGAAGACGCGGCCGGTGATGCTGGTCGTCAGCGGCGTCGTCGTCTCGCCGCTGGCCGCGGCGGCGCGCGCCCGGGCGCGCTCGGCGATGTGCTGGATCAGCGTGTCGCGCGACAGGCGCGCGGTGTCGAGGTCGGCGGCGTCGGCATCGACGGTGAAGGTCTTCGGCGCGGACAGCGCCGAGCTGTTGGTGCCGCCGGCGTCGGCGTCGGACGGCTCGTCCAGCAGGGCCGGGGCCATGTGGTACGAGGGCTGGACTGCGGCGGCTGCCAGGGCCGCGGCGACGCCGCTGTCGAGCGCGCCGGTGTCGGCGCCGGTCTGGGAGGCTGTCGTGGCCGCGTCCGGGGCGGCGGCGGACTGCGCCTGGGTTTCGGGGCTGGCGCCTCCGCCGCAAGCCGCGAGGCTGGCGAGCAGGACGGCGGACAGGGCGAGGGCGGGGTTGGCCTTGCGGGCCGGGGCGAGACGATTCAAGACCGATCCTTCGATGATGCTGTGGTCATCGGCGGTCGGCGCGGACGAGATGCGCCAGTGCCCGCAAAGGCATCCGGGACAGCACGCCAGCACGCCGGACACGCCGGGTGTGGACAAGCAGCAGGACCTTGGAGGAGGACCAGCCGCCAGGCGCTGTTGGGTCGACGCGGGCGTTCAGGCCGGCGTATCGAGTCAGAGCAGCGAGTGCGTCGCGTTCGAGAAAATATCGAGCCCGACAGGAGGGTTGCCGCTTTGCAACGGCCAGCGAATATTACCGAAGCATCTACTCGACATTATTGAAAGATGCAACAAGGTGCAGCTGGGCAGTATTTCGGAACTTTGTTACGTTCGTCACGCTGCGGCCGAGCGGCATTTGTCGAAATTGAACGACCGTTCAGGGTCGTCGAGTAGGGATCCGTCAATCTGGCGGCAAATATTGTTGCCGGCGGGCCACGATTCATCTGGACAGTTTTTGGCCTGCCTTCGAAATATCTCACGAATAACAAGGTCAGCAGGCCGCGCGACGGCTGCGGAGGCCGGTGCGCGGGACGATCACGCCCCGCAAACCCGCATGCCCAGGGGGCTGGCGGCCATTCGAATGTCCGCGGCTTGCATTTGCCGATGGCTTTGGAATCCCTGAATCGAATGGGATCGTGGCCCATATGATTTGCGTCGATATCGAGGGTGCGCTAACTTGATTACTGCTGCTCGATGGCGATGGATTCCTGCCTTGCGAACCGGAAATGACCTGCAGCGGGACTTGAATGCCTAACCAGCCGCTCCAGCGACGAATCGACATATGGCCGAGCAGAAATGCATCGAAATTGCATCGCGCACCCGGGAAACGGTCGCCAGGATGGGTAGGTGAAAACGATATGTCGCTGATCGACGACGGCGGGAATGGCGGTTGCAATGGTTTACACGCAATTCGCCCGTTAGCTCGGCCATATTCCCTCACCGCTAGGAGAAGAGTTTCATGAAATTGAATACAACCCTCGTCCTGATCGCGCTGGCTTTCGCCGGCGGGACGGCTTCGGCCGCCACGGTCGGACAGTTCACCACGCTGCCCGACATGACCACGTCGGCCAACCCGACGGTCGGTCCGACCGGCGCGGCCGCCCACGGCACCTTCGCCGCGGCGGGGCCGATCGATGTCGTCTACAACTTCAACATCGCCGACGTCTCCGACCTGTGGACGTATGCGAAGGAGTTCGAGGCGCTGGACGTGTCGATGAACCCGGCCAGCTTCACGCTGTACACCGGCACCTCGGACGGCACCGCCGCCACCGCGGGGTCGCAGGTGGGCTCGACGTTCTCGTTCGCCGGCGGTGACGCGATCACCACGACGTACTCGAACCTGGCCGCCGGAAACTACTACTTCGAGGTCACCGGCGCGGCCACTGGCGCGCTGGGGGCGGACTACGACCTGTCGATCCAGGCCAACGCGCCGGGCACGCCGCTGCCGTCGGTCCCCGAGCCCGCCAACATGGCGCTGCTCGCCGCCGGGCTGGGCCTGGTGGGCATCATGGCCAAGCGCCGCTCGCGCCAGCAGTAGGCGGCACGATCGTCGGCGCCGCGGCGCCGGCTTCACGGAAAAAGCAGCCTCGGCTGCTTTTTTCTCGCCCGTGCCCGGCGTCTCAGGGTGCCAGCGGCGCGATCGCCTGGGCGACGGCGCGGGCGCTGAGATCCTCGGCCTGCATCGGGTGCATCGCCCGCGCGACGTCGGCGCGCCGCTTCGGGTCGCCGAGCACGGCCCAGTTGTCGGCGATCGCGTGCAGCAGCTCGTCGGTGAGCTTGTCGAGCTTGGGGCGTGTCACCGTGGCCAGGTCCGGCGCGCCGGCGAACTCGCCGCGGCGGAACACGTCCCAGCCCTGGAACAGCTCGTTCTGCGCCGTCTTGGACGCCTCGATCTGCGCGCGGAAGAACGTCTCGGCCCAGGCCTGCGGCACGCCCAGCTCCTCCGCGCGCCTGCCCAGCGCGGCGATGACCTGGGCCTCGCGCGGCAGGTCCTCGACCGGCAGGTGGTGGTTCCACTTGAACTGCGCGACGTCGGTCGCCAGCAGCAGGCGAGCGTCGATCAGCGCGCGCAGCGACTCGACGCCCCACGGGTACGCCATCCACTGCTCGTCCAGACGCGCGAAGTCGCCGCTCTCGATCTCCTGGTGCAGCCACTGGTCGACGTAGGCCTTGAGCACGACGTCGCGCGGCAGCAGGATCGCCTTCTCGGAGAAGTCGAACGGCGCCTCCGGGTGGATCGCGCACAGCTTGGGATGCAGGCGCTGCTGCAGCCGCGCCTCGATCGCGTCGGTGATCATCACGTCGGCCGCGCCGGCGGCGATGCGGTCGAAGATCGCGACGTTGTCGGGGAACACGGTCAGCGTCGCGTGCGGCGCGTTCGCGCGCGCGAAGCGCTCGTTGGTGCCGCCGGGGTTGACGATCAGGCGCACCTCGGGGCGGTCGATGTCGGCCAGCGTCTGGTACTTGCGGACGTCGTCGCAACGGGCGATCGGCGTCTTGCCGTCGCGCAGCGTCGGGATCGAGAAGAACGCCTTCTTCTGGCGCTCCAGCGAGACGGAGATGCCGCCCATCGCGAGGTCGAAGCGGTCGTCGGCGAGGTCGCCCATCAGGGCGGACCAGGTGGTCGGCACGACCTGCAGCTTCACGCCCAGCGACTTCGCCAGGCCTTCCGCGAGCGCGATGTCCAGCCCGATGTAGCGGTCGCTGCCGGCCACGCGGTAGCTGAAGGGCTTGTAGTCGCCGGTGCTGCCCACGCGCAGGGTGCCGCGCGCCAGGATCTCGTCGAGCCGGCTAGCCGCGGCCGGCTTCGCGGGCGGGGCCTCGGCCGCGCAGGCCGGCTTCGGGGCGCCCGCGGCGGCGGCGGCGAAGGCGAGCGCGGCAATCCAGGTGGACAGGCGGGACATGGCGGACACGGGAGACTCCGGGGTGGCGACGACGGTTCGGGAGTCTAGGCAATCGAGACCGCCGCGCGGCCCCGGCTCGACCAAGGGGACGCGAATGTCTCCCCGGGACAAGTCAATGGCCGGGTGAGATATGAAACATAAAAACTATCGCAACTCTAACAACAATTAATTGGCGCAATTTCCTGGCAGCGAAGACAGTCAGGACCTGACCAAAGGAGACCCGCATGTCCGACCAAGCGAAGTGCCCGTTCTCGGGCGAAGCCCGCCAGCAAGCCGCGGCGAACGCCCCGCGCAACACCGACTGGTGGCCGAACCGGCTCGACCTCGACATCCTGCACCAGCAGTCCGCCAAGTCCGATCCGATGGACGCCGGCTTCGACTACGCCGAGGCCTTCGGGCAGCTCGACCTCGACGCGGTCGTGAAGGACCTGCGCGCGCTGATGACCGACTCGCAGGACTGGTGGCCCGCCGACTACGGCCACTACGGCCCGCTGTTCATCCGCATGGCCTGGCACGCGGCCGGCACCTACCGCATCACCGACGGCCGCGGCGGCGCCGGCACCGGCGCGCAGCGCTTCGCGCCGCTCAACAGCTGGCCGGACAACGGCAACCTGGACAAGGCGCGGCGCCTGCTGTGGCCGATCAAGCAGAAGTACGGCCGCAACCTGTCGTGGGCCGACCTGATCGTGCTGACCGGCAACGTCGCGCTGGAGTCCATGGGCTTCAAGACCTTCGGCTTCGGCGGCGGCCGGCCCGACATCTGGGAGCCGCACCAGGAAGTCTGGTGGGGCCCCGAGAAGACCTGGCTGGGCGACGAGCGCTACGGCGCGAACCGCACGCTCGAGCAGCCGCTGGCGGCGGTGCAGATGGGCCTGATCTACGTCAACCCGGAAGGGCCGAACGGCAATCCCGATCCGATGAAGTCGGGCTTCGACATCCGCGAGACCTTCGCCCGCATGGCGATGGACGACGAGGAGACCGTCGCGCTGGTGGCCGGCGGCCACACCTTCGGCAAGGCGCACGGCGCGGGCCCGGCCTCCAACGTGGGCGCCGAGCCCGAGGGTGCCGGCATCGAGCTGCAGGGCCTGGGCTGGGCCAGCAGCTTCGGCTCGGGCCGCGGCGGCGACGCCATCACCAGCGGCATCGAGGGCGCCTGGACGCCGACGCCCACGACCTGGGACATGAGCTTCTTCGAGACGCTGTTCGGCCACGAATGGGAACTCACCAAGAGCCCGGCCGGCGCGCACCAGTGGAAGCCGGTGGGCGATACCGGAGCGGGTACCGTACCCGACGCGCACGACAAGAACAAGCGCCACGCGCCGATGATGACCACCGCCGACATGGCGCTGCGCATCGACCCGGCCTACGAGAAGATCTCGCGCCGCTTCATGGCCGACCCGCAGGCCTTCGCCGACGCCTTCTCCCGCGCCTGGTTCAAGCTGACGCACCGCGACATGGGCCCGCGCGCCCGCTACCTCGGCAAGCTGGTGCCCAAGGAAGAACTGATCTGGCAGGATCCGATCCCCGCGGTCGACCATCCGCTGGTCGACGCCAAGGACGTCGCCGCGCTCAAGGCCAAGGTGCTGGCCTCGGGCCTGAGCGCCGCCGAGCTCGTGGGCACGGCCTGGGCCTCGGCCTCGACCTTCCGCGGCGGCGACAAGCGCGGCGGCGCCAACGGCGCGCGCATCCGCCTCGCGCCGCAGAAGGACTGGTCGGCGAACCAGCCGGCGCAGCTCGCGAAGGTGCTGGAGACGCTGGGGCGCATCCGCGCGGACTTCGACGCGAAGGCCGCGGGCGGCAAGAAGATCTCGCTGGCCGACCTCGTCGTGCTGGCCGGCGACGCGGCGATCGAGGACGCGGCGAAGAAGGCGGGCCAGGCGGTCACCGTGCCGTTCTCGCCCGGTCGCATGGACGCCTCGCAGGCGCAGACCGACGTCGCCTCGTTCGCGCCGCTGGAGCCGCGCGCCGACGGCTTCCGCAACTACGTGAAGCCCGGTCTCGAGGCTTACGTGGCCGAGCTGCTGGTCGACAAGGCGCAACTGCTGACGCTCACCGCGCCCGAGATGACGGCGCTCGTCGGCGGCCTGCGCGTGCTCGACGCCAACGTCGGCAACGTCCCGCACGGCGTGTTCACGAAGCGCCCGGGCACGCTGTCGAACGACTTCTTCGTCAACCTGCTGGACATGCGTACGCGCTGGCAGAAGTCCGCTACGGACGGCGTGCTGGAGGGCGTCGACCGCAAGACGGGTGAGAAGAAGTGGACGGGCACCGTCGCCGACCTGGTGTTCGGCTCGAACTCGCAGTTGCGCGCGCTCGCCGAGGTCTACGGCGCCGCCGACGGGCAGGAGAAGTTCGTGCGCGACTTCGTGGCGGCGTGGACCAAGGTGATGAACCTCGATCGCTACGACCTGAAGAAATAGGCCGGCCCTCGCCAGCCTCGCTGGCCCTCGCCCGCACCCGGAGTAGTCCAGGGCGAGCGAGGGCCAGCGCCTTTCTGTTCCACTCGGCGCTCCATGCAGAACACCTCGCGCTCCACGCTGCTCGCCGCCTGCCTCGCCATCGTCTATGTCGTCTGGGGCTCGACCTACCTGGCCATCCACTTCGTCGTCGACGGCATCCCGCCGCTCGCGTCCTCGGCGATGCGCAACCTGTGCGCCGGGCCGATCCTGCTCGGCTTCCTGAAGTGGCGCGGCGTCGCGTGGCCGACGCCGCGGCAGTGGCGCAACGGCGCGCTGATCGGCTTCATGATGATGGGGCTGGGCAACGGGTTCGTGTGCCTGGCCGAGACCAGCGTGCCGTCCGGCCTGGCGGCGCTGGTGATCGCGGGGGTGCCGGTGTTCGCGATGCTGTTCGCATGGGGCCTGTTCGGCGCGCGGCCGCGGCTGCTCGAATGGCTGGGCGTCGGGCTGGGCCTGACGGGGATGGTGCTGCTCAACCTCGACCTGCACGCGGCTGCCAACCCGGGCGCGATCGTGGTGCTGTTCATCGCGGCGGCGGCGTGGTCCGCGGCGACCGTGATGCAGCCGCGGCTGGACCTGCCCAAGGGCCCGATGTCCGCCGCCGTGCAGATGCTGGGCGGCGGCGCGAGCCTGGTCGTGATGGCGGCGCTGCACGGCGAGCGCTTCGCGCCGGCGGCGGTGCCGTGGTCGTCCTGGCTGGCGCTGGCCTACCTGGTGGTCTTCGGCTCGCTGGTGGCCTACACCGCGTTCGTCTACGTCATCGGCCACGCGCGGCCGGCGCTGGCCACCAGCTACGCCTACGTCAACCCGGTGGTGGCGGTGGGGCTGGGCGCGCTGTTCGCGGGCGAGACGGTCAGCATGCCCATCGTCGCCGGGATGGCGGTGATACTCGCCGGCGTCGGACTGGTGATGCTGGGCGGCCGGCGCGGCGCCTGATCACTTGCCCGTGAGCCTCCTGCGCACGTCCACGCCCACGCCCTTGTTCACGAACTCGGTCGTCGCGACCTTGGACAGGTCGACGTCGCCCGGCTTGTAGAGGCCGGCGCGCACCATCTTGTCGTAGAAGTCCTTGATGCGCTCGGACTTCATCGCGCCGATGCCCAGGGTCTGCGCGTCGCCGGAATCGACGATGCCCATCTGCTTCATCAGCGCGAGGCTCTGCGCGATCAGGCTGTCGGTCATCTCGGGGTTGTCCTGCTTGATCAGCGCGTCCGCGGCTTTGCGGTCGCCGTACAGGTAGTTGTTCCAGCCGATGATCGAGGCCTCGACGAAGCGCCGGACGAGGTCGGGCTTGTTCTTCACCGTGTCCGTGCGGGCCTCGATGGTCGTCGAGTACGTGCTGTAGCCGTGGTCGGCCAGCAGGAACACGGCGGGCTTGAAGCCGCCTTCCTTGGCGATGGTGATCGGCTCCTCGACGGCGTAGCCCTGCTGCAGGCTGTGCTTGTCGGCGAGGAAGGGCGCGACGTTGTAGTTGTACGGGCGCAGCGACTCGTCCTTGAACGCGTAGTCGGCCTTGAGCCACTGCCACCACGAGAACTGCGCGTCCTTGGCGATGAAGGCGACCGGCGCCTTGGCCAGGTCCTCGAACTTCGCGTAGCCGCCGTCGGGGTGGGCCATCAGCGCCTGCGGATCCTTCTGGAACATCGCGGCCACGGCGATCACCGGCACGCCGTTCTTGACGTTGTCGAAGCTGTGCAGCAGGTTGCCGGTCATCAGGAAGTCGATGCGGCCGGCCGGCAGCAGCGGGCGGTTGTTGACCTGCGGGCCGCCCTGGCGGATCTCGACCTCGAGGCCGTATCGCTTGTAGGTGCCGTCGGCCACGGCCTGGTAGAAGCCGCCGTGCGCGGCCTGGGCCTTCCAGTTTGTGGCGAAGACGACCTTGTCGAGGGCGTGCGCGGCGACGCTGGCGGCCAGCAGCGCGGCGGCGACGGCGAACTTCGTGAAGCGGGGATGCATGAACGGGCTCCGTGCGGGACGACGCGCGCGATCATACGGGCGGCCGTCGAGTGCGGGAAGACAAGGCCCCGCGCCGGGCGCATGGTCGGCGGGTCGCCGACAATACGGGGATGAGCTTTCCGGACAGCCAGGACACCCGTCTCACCACCCTGCCCAACGGCGTGCGCGTCGTCACGATCCACATGCCGTGGCTCGCCAGCGCGAGCGCCAGCGTGTTCGTGCGCACCGGCTCGGGCCACGAGGGCGCGCGCGACAACGGCATCAGCCACGTCGTCGAGCACATGGCGTTCAAGGGCACGGCCACGCGCGACGCGGCGCGCATCAACATCGACGCCGAGCGCCTGGGCGCCGAGGTCAACGCGCACACCGACAAGGACCACACCGCCTACCACCTGAGCGGCATGGCGCGCGACGCCGCGGAGTTCGTGCGCATGCTGGGCGACATCGTGCGCCGGCCCACGTTCCCGGCTGTCGAGCTCGAGCGCGAGCGCCAGGTGATCCTGCAGGAGTTCATCGAGGACGACGAAGATCCGATGTCGACAGCGTTCCGCCAGTTCGACAAGCTCTGCTACGGCGCGCACCCGATGGCGCAGGCCGTGATCGGCACGCGCCGCAACATCGAGCGCTTCACGCGCGAGGAGCTGCTGGCCTACGTCGAGCGCCAGTACAGCGGCGCCAACGTGGTGGTGGGCGTGGCCGGCAACGTCGACCACGACGCCATCGTGCGCGAGGCCGAGGCCGCGTTCGGCGACATGCCCGCCGGCGCGCCGCACGTCATGGACGCGCCCGCCTGGCTGGGCGGCGTCAAGGCCGCGCGCCTGGCCGGCTGCAGCCAGAGCCACGTCGTGCTCGGCTACCCGATCGCATCGATGAAGGAGGACCAGCCCGCCGCCAGCGTCGCGGCCGCGCTGTTCGGCGAGGGCATGAGCTCGCCGCTGATGGCCGAGATCCGCGAGCGCCGCGGCCTCGTCTACTACGCCGCCTGCTCGGCCGACATCATGGAGGCCTGCGGCCAGTTCGTGATCGAGGCGTCGACCACGCCGGACAAGGTCGAGGAGCTGCTGCGCGAGACGCACCGCCTGCTCAACGAGCACGCCGCGTCGGTCGGCGCGCTCGACCTCGAACGCGCCCGCAACCAGATCGCCGTGCGCCGGCTGCGCGCGCAGGAGCGGCCGGTGCGCCGCGTCGAGGACGCCGCGCTGGACCTGTTCGTGCACGGCCGCGTGCGCTCGCCCGAGGAACTGCGGGCGCGCGTCGAGGCGGTGTCGGCCGACCAGGTGCGCGAGGCCTTCGCGCGCATGCTCGCCGCGCCGCCGGTGCTGGCGCTGGCGGGCAAGCTGGGCGCGCTGACGGGCGATCGGCTGCGCGAACTGGTGGCCGCACCGGCGCCGCGCGCCCGGGCCGCGATCGGCGCGCGCCGCGCGGCGGCGCTGCACTGAGCCGCCGGTCGCCGACGCGGGCCTCAGCCGCGCTCGCTCTCGTGCCAGCGCTGCAGCAGCACCCGGCTCAGCGCCCCGGTGGCCAGGTACAGCGCCACGCCCGTGGCCGCCACCAGCGCGAGCGCGGCGAACATCTTCGGGATCTCGGTGCGGAACGCCGACTCGAGGATGCGCGAGGCCAGGCCGGTGTCGCGGCCCGCGGCGCCGGCCGCGAACTCGCCGCCGACCTCGCCGATCAGCGACAGGCCGCCCGCGATGCGCAGCCCCGTCATGAACGACGGCAGCGCGGCGGGCACCAGCAGGTGGCGCAGTGTCTGCCAACGGGTGGCGCGCTGCAGCGCGAACAGGTCGCGCAGGTTGGCGTCGACGCTGCGCAGGCCCGTGAGCGTGTTGGCCAGGATCGGGAAGAACGCCACCAGCCAGGCGCAGACGATCACGGTGGCCAGCGGGCTGTCGGTCAGGATCATGATCAGCGGCGCGATCGCCACGATGGGCGTGACCTGCAGCACCACCGCGAACGGCGCCAGCGCGCGCTCGGCGGTGCGCGACAGCGCGAACAGCGCGGCGATCAGCACGCCGCCGGCCATCGCCAGCGCCAGCGCGATCAGCGTGATGCGCACGGTGAACCACCAGCTCGCCGCGAGCGAGGCGAAGTTGTCCGCCAGCGTCGTGGCGATCAGCGACGGCGCGGGCAGCAGGTAGGCCGGGATGTGCAGCGCACGCACCGCGCCTTCCCAGGCAAGCAGGAATGCGGCGACCGCGATCGCCGGCACGCCCACGCGCACGAGGGCACCCGTGCGCGTCACGCGTGCGTCCCCGCGATGCTCGCCTGGACGTCGCTCGCGCGCTGCAGCGCGTCCGACACGCGCGCGCACAGCGCCGCGAACTGCGGCGTCGCGCGGAACGACGCGTCGCGCGGGTAGGGCGCATCGATGGCGACCTCGTCGACGACGCGCCCCGGCCGCGCCATCACGACCACGCGCTCGCTGAGGAACACGGCCTCGTAGACGCTGTGCGTGACGAAGACGGCGGTGGCCGGCGCGCCGCCGTCCTGCGGCTTGCACAACGCCAGCAGCGTCTGGTTCAGCGCGAAGCGCGTGATCTCGTCGAGCGCGCCGAAGGGCTCGTCCAGCAGCCACAGCCGCGGCGACGTCACCAGCGCCCGGGCCAGCGACGCGCGCATCTTCATGCCGCCCGAGAGCTCGCGCGGCACGGCGTCGGCCGAATCGGCGAGGCCCACCGCGCGCAGCGCCGCGTCCACGCGCCCGTGCATCGCGGCGGGCCGTTCGCCGCGCAGCATCAGCGGCAGTTCGACGTTGCGGCGCACGCTGGCCCAGGGCATCAGCGCGGCGTCCTGGAACACGTAGCCGGGGATGGCGTCGGGCGGCAGTGCGCGCGTGATCGTGCCGGAGGTGGGCGCGTCCAGGCCGCTGAGCAGGCGCAGCACCGTGCTCTTGCCGCAGCCCGAGGCGCCCAGCAGGCTGACGAACTCGCCAGGGGCGATGTCCAGGTCGACGTCGGCCAGCGCGAGGCGGCCGCCGGGGAACTCGCGGCGGACGTGGGCGAGCGAGAGGGCGGCGGCAGGGTCGGCGGCGGCGGTCACCGCGCGACTTTAACCGCCGGGTTCACGCCGCCTTCGCCGCCCCGCGTCCGGCGCGCCAGGCCGCGAGCTGGCTGTCCCACTTGGCGCGCACCTTCTCCAGGTTGCGCTCCTTCACGTGGCCGTAGCCGCGGATCTCGTCGGGCAGCGCGGCCAGCGCGACGGCGTCGGCCAGGCGCTCGGCGGACAGCGCGGGCAGCAGCTCGTCGACCAGCGCGCGGTACTCGCCGACCAGCGCGCGCTCCGTGCGGCGCTCGGCCGTGTAGCCGAACACGTCGAACGCGGTGCCGCGCAGGCCCTTGAGCCTGGCGAGCACGCCGAACGCGCGCTGCATCCAGGCGCCGTAGGTCTTCTTGACCAGCTGGCCCTTGTCGTTCTTCGCAGCGAGCAGCGGCGGGGCGAGGTGGTACTTCAGCTTGAAGCCGTCCTCGAACTGGTCGGACAGCTTGGCGAGGAAGGCCGGGTCGGTGTGCAGGCGCGCGACCTCGTACTCGTCCTTGTAGGCCATCAGCTTGAACAGGTTGCGCGCGACGGCTTCCGACAGGCGCGTGCCGCCCAGCGGCGCCTCGGCGGCCTTGACGCGCTCGACGACGGCCGCGTACTGGGCGGCGTAGTCGGCGTCCTGGTAGCCGGTGAGGAAGTCGACGCGCTTGCGGATCGTCTCGAGCAGCGACGGCTTCTTGACGAACTCGATCACCTGCGCCGCGGCGAACTGCGCCTGGACGGAGGCGAGGTCGTGCGCGCAGCGGCGGCCCCATTCGAAGGCCTGCTTGTTCTTCTCGACCTGCACGCCGTTCAGCTCGATCGAGCGCATCAGCGCGGCGTGGCTCAGCGGCACGCGGCCCTGCTGCCAGGCGTAGCCCAGCATCAGCGGATTGGTGAAGATCGAGTCGCCCAGCAGCTTGGTGGCGACCGTGTCGGCGTCGAACGCGCCCAGCAGGTCCTTGCCGACCGCGGCCTCGATCGCCGTCTCGCACTGGCCGCCCGGGAACTGCCAGTCGGGGTTGCCCACGAAGCTGGCGGTGGGCGAGCGGTGCGTGTTGAGCGCGACGTAGGTGCGGCCCTCGCGCATCACGCCCAGCGTCACGGGGTTGGCGGCGACGATGGACTCGCAGCCGATCACGAGGTCGGCCTTGGCGGCGTCGACCTTGGTCGTGAGGATGGCGTCCTGCGAGTCGGCGATCTGGATGTGGCTCCAGGTCGCGCCGCCCTTCTGCGCGAGGCCGGCCGCGTCCTGCGTGACCACGCCCTTGCCCTCGAGGTGCGCCGCCATGCCCAGCAGCTGGCCGATGGTGATGACGCCCGTGCCGCCGATGCCGGCGACGACGATGCCCCAGGCCGACTGCGCGCTCGGCAGCGTCGGCAGCGGGATCTCGGGCAGCGCCGGCGCGTCCTTGGCCTTGGCGACCTTGGGCTTCTTCAACGTGCCTTCGACCGACACGAAGCTCGGGCAGAAGCCGTTGACGCAGGAGAAGTCCTGGTTGCAGGTATTCTGGTTGATGCGGCGCTTGCGGCCGAACTCGGTCTCCAGCGGCTCGACCGACAGGCAGTTGCTCTGCACCGAGCAGTCGCCGCAGCCCTCGCACACCGCCTCGTTGATGACGACGCGGCGCGGGTTGGCGGCCATCGTGCCGCGCTTGCGGCGGCGGCGCTTCTCGGTGGCGCAGGTCTGGTCGTACAGGATGACCGTGACGCCCGGCACCTCGCGCAGCTCGCGCTGGATCGCGTCGAGCCGGTCGCGGTGATGCACCGTGACGCCCTCGGCCAGCTTGACGCCGGAGTTGTAGCGCTCGGGCTCGTCGCTGACGACCACGATGCGCTTGACGCCCTCGGCCTCCAGCTCGCGCGTGGTCGAGGCCACGTCGATCTGGCCGTCCACCGGCTGGCCGCCGGTCATCGCGACGGCGCCGTTGAACAGGATCTTGTAGGTGATGTTGACGCCCGAGGCCAGCGACTGCCGGATCGCCAGCAGGCCCGAGTGGTAGTAGGTGCCGTCGCCGAGGTTGGCGAAGATGTGCTTCTCGGTGGTGAACGGCGACTGGCCGACCCAGGGCACGCCTTCCCCGCCCATCTGCGTGAAGGTGGACGTCGAGCGGTCCATCCAGTTGACCATGTAGTGGCAGCCGATGCCCGCGACCGCGCGCGAGCCTTCGGGCACCTTGGTCGAGGTGTTGTGCGGGCAGCCCGAGCAGAACCAGGGCGTGCGGTCGCCGACGCCGGCGGCCGTGTCGGCCTTGAGCGCGGCCAGCGCGCGATCCTTGGCCTCGATGACGGCGAGGCGCTCGTCCATGCGGCGCGCGATGTCCTCGGGCACGCCCAGCTTCTTCAGGCGGTGCGCGACGGCCTTGGCGATGATGGCCGGCGTCAGGTCGGCCTTGGGGCGCAGCAGCCAGTTCGCGCCCGGGTTCGGGTTCGACCACTCGCCGCCGGACAGGTCGCCCTCCTGCTCGTCGAACTTGCCCAGCACCGTCGGCCGCACGTCGTTGCGCCAGTTGTACAGCTGTTCCTTGAGCTGGTACTCGATCATCTGGCGCTTTTCCTCGACGACCAGGATCTCCTTGAGGCCCTGCGCGAAGTCGCGCGTGATCGTCGCCTCCAGCGGCCACACGACGTTGACCTTGTGGATGCGGATGCCCAGCGCGCGGCAGGTGTCGTCGTCCAGGCCGAGGTCGGCCAGCGCCTGGCGCAGGTCGTTGAAGGCCTTGCCGCTGGCGATCAGGCCGAAGCGGTCGTGGGGCGTCGCGACGACGTTGTGGTTCAGCTTGTTGGCGCGCACGTAGGCGAGCGCGGCGTACCACTTGAAGTCCATCAGCCGCGCTTCCTGCTCCAGCGGCGGATCCGGCCAGCGGATGTGCAGGCCGCCCGGCGGCATCACGAAGTCCTCGGGCAGCACGATGTCGACGCGGCGCGGGGCTACGTCGACCGTGGCCGACGACTCGACGACCTCCTGGATCGTCTTCATCGACGTCCACACGCCCGAGAAGCGGCTCATCGCGAACGCGTGCAGGCCCATGTCGAGGATGTCCTGCACCGACGATGGGAAGAACACCGGCATGCCGCACGCCTTGAAGATGTGGTCGCTCTGGTGCGCGGCGGTGGAGCTCTTGGAGACGTGGTCGTCGCCGGCGATGGCGATCACGCCGCCGTGCGCCGAGGTGCCGGCCATGTTGGCGTGCTTGAACACGTCGGCCGTGCGGTCGACGCCCGGGCCCTTGCCGTACCAGAGGCCGAACACGCCGTCGAACCGGTTGGTCTGCGGATAGAGCGCGAGCTGCTGCGTGCCCCACACCGCGGTGGCGCCGAGCTCCTCGTTGACGCCCGGCTGGAACACGATGTTCTGCGCCGCCAGGTGCTTCTTGGCGGCCCACAGCGCCTGGTCGTAGCCGCCCAGCGGCGAGCCGCGGTAGCCGCTGATGAAGCCGGCGGTGTTCAGGCCGGCGAGCGCGTCGCGCGTGCGTTGCAGCATCGGCAGGCGCACCAGGGCCTGGACGCCGCTCATGAACGCGCGCCCGGTCTCGAGCGCGTATTTGTCGTCCAGCGACACCGTCTCGAGGGCTTTGCGGATGCTTTCGGGCAAGGGGGCGTTCATGGTCGCGTCTCCTGGGGTTGCAGGACGTCAGGGAATGAGGCGGATGCGCGTCGCCGCGGCGCGTCCCGGTGCGGCTCGTGACCGGGTGGAACGGTGGGCAACGAATCCCAGGCAGTGTAGGGAAAAGGCGCGGAGATGTGCTTGCTTTCTGCTTGCCCTGGAACGCTGTTCGAGAAACAATATTGCTCGATAAGACGCATTGGAGAACCAGTCTTGCCAAGAAGCGAGAAGCCGGGCAAAACGAACGCTCGTTCGACGCGCGCCGCCGCCGCGTCGCCGGCCCCCGAGGCGCGCGAACCGCGCGACGCCGGCGGCCTCGACCGCTACGACATCGCGCTGCTGTCCGAGCTGCAGCGCGACGCGCGCCAGTCCAACGCCGACCTCGCCGCGCGCATCGGCCTGTCGCCGGCGCCCACCTGGCGCCGGGTGCGCCGGCTCGAGGAGCTGGGCGTCGTCACCGGCTACCGCGCCGAGATCGACCGCCGCAAGATCGGCCTGGGCGTGCTGGCCTTCGTGCGCGTGGACACCGACCGCGACAACCTCGAGGCCACGCGCGCGCTGGAGGACGCCATCCGCGGCCTGCCCGAGGTCATCTCCTGCCACTACATCAGCGGCGCGGGCACCTTCGAGCTGCAGGTGCTGGTGACCGACCTCGACGCCTACGCGCGCTGGACGATGGACACGCTGTTCCGCCTGCCCAACGTGAAGGACCTGCACACCAGCTTCTCGCTCGGCGAGGTCAAGGCCGGCGCCGCGCTGCCGCTGGGGCACCTGGCGGCGGCGCGATGATCCGCCGGAGAAGCGGGGCGACGGACGGGTTAATCCCGTGCACGGCACTTTCCGTTTGCGGGGAGCATCCAATCGACGGTCGTGATCGGGAGATTCGATGAAGAATCCTGATCGCGGCACCAGGCAGGGTCGACATCGAACAGGCATCGCAGCCGGTCATCTCACTCAGTTGGACACGCATTGAACCGTCGTGACGTCATCGCGCGCATGGGCACGGTCGTGGCAGGGCTCGCGGGCGCGTCCGTGCGCGCCGCGGAGGCGCCCGACACCCTGCTGACGGCCGAGGAGCGGGCCTGGGTGGCCGGGCATCCGGTGGTGCTGTTCGCGCCCGAGCGGGACTTCCCGCCGTTCAGCTTCGTCGACGGCCAGGGCGAGCATCGCGGGCTGTCCGCGGACGTGCTCGACCTCCTGCAGGACCACACCGGCCTGAAGTTCCAGGCGGCGGCCGCCGCCGACCGCTCCGCCAACCTCGGGCGCCTCCAGCGCCACGAGGTCGACCTCCTGACCTCGCTGGGTCCGACCGCCGAACGCGAGCGCGCCGTCGGCTTCACCAGCACCTACATCAGCTCGCCCGCCGTGGTGCTGCGCCGGCACGGCGACCCGCGCCCGGGCGAGCTCGCGCGGATGGCCGGCGAGCGCGTGGCGGTGGAGCGCGATTCCGCCGCCGAGGACTTCCTGCGCGGCAACTGGCCGGACGTCGTGCGGGTGGAGGTCGACGTCGCCGCGCAAGGGCTGCGCGAACTGGTGTTCGGGGAGGTCGACGCCACCGTCATCAACCTGGCCACCGCGTCCTACCTCATCGAGCGCGATCGCCTCGGCGGCCTGCGCGTGGCCGGCGAGGCGGGCTACTTCTCGACGCTCGCGCTCGGCTACCGCAAGGACTGGCCCATGCTGGGCCGCGTGCTGGAGAAGGGCCTGGCGCAGATCAGCGAGGCCGAGCGCGCGCAGATGATCGCGCGCTGGATCCCGTTGTCCGACGATGCGTGGTGGCAGCGCCCCGGCGTGCAGCGCACGCTGGGGACGGCCGCGGTCGGCGCGGGCCTGCTGATGGGCGGGCTGCTGCTGTGGAACCGCGCGCTGCGGCGCGCCGTGGCGCAGCGCACCGAGGCGCTGCAGAAGGAGCTCGCCGAGCGCCAGCGCCTGGAGACGCGCCTGCGCACGCTGGCCGAGCACGATCCGCTGACCGGCCTGATGAACCGCGCCGCGCTCACCGAGGCGCTGCGGCGCTCGCTGGCGCTGGCGGCACGGCAGAAGTGGTCGGTGGCCGTCGTCTTCATCGACCTCGACAAGTTCAAGGCCGTCAACGACACCCTGGGCCACGCCGCCGGCGACGAGCTGCTGTGCCAGATCGCCGAACGCCTGCGGGGCTGCCTGCGCGAGAGCGACCTGCTCGGGCGCCTGGGCGGCGACGAGTTTATCGTCGTGGCCGAGGCCCTGCGCGACGGCTCGCGCAACGCGGTGGAGCTCGCCGACAAGCTGCTGGCGCAGATGAGGCGCCCGTTCGAGATCGACGGCCGGTCGCTCGCGATGGGCTTCTCGGCCGGCGTCGCCCTGTTCCCCGACGACGGCGACACGCCCGAGTCGCTGATCGCCAACGCCGACGCCGCGATGTACCAGGCCAAGCAGCAGGGGCGCTTCCGCGCCAGCCTCTATCAGCGCGGCGCGCCCGCCGACAGCAAGGAGACAGCATGAGACGTCCCGCCCGCCTGGCGCTCGCGTCCGGGCTGCTCGCGCTCGCCGCCGGCGCGCCGGCCGCCGAGCCGGTGACCGCCGGCTTCCATGCCGCGCCGCCGGCCTCGGACGCCGCGCCCGCCGCCGCGCGCGCGCGTCACGCGGCGCGCGCGCCCGTGCCCGCGGCCAACTTCCTCGTCGAATGGCGGGTGCAGCCGGCCGACGCCCGGCCCTCGCCGCGCGGCGACGTCGTCATCACCTCCGGCAGCGCCGCGACCGGCACCAGCGGCTTCGGCGGCAACGCCGTCGTGGTCGGCACCGCCCGCCCCGCCGCGCCGCAGGCCCTGCGCGTGGCCAACGGCAGGGAGGGCGCCATCGTGTTCGACCGCTCGGAGACGCACACGGTCTACGACATGGCCTGGACGGCGAGCGCCCGCGCCAGCGCGAGCACGGACGGCTCGGCGCAGGTCGTCCTGGGCGCGGCGTCCAGCGTGACGGCGATCGGCGGCTCGCGTTCCGCGGCGAGGTCGGACGAGTCCGGCGTGCAGGACCACGAGGTCGTCGTCCACCGCGTCGACGGCCTGCGCGTGACGCCGCGCTGGACGCGTGGCGACGCGCTGGAATTGGACCTGGCGCTCACGCATGTGGCGCCGACGTCGGTATCGCGCAACGCGACCGCGGGTGCCCGCGCCAGCCGTGACGTCGATTTCCACTCGACCGTGCGAGCCAGCTTCGACGAATGGCTGACCGTGGCGACCGTGGGCGACGGCGGCGATGAGCTGCAGATCCGCGTCACCCGGCGCTGACCTGGCGATTCGGGGCGGCGGCGTGAGCAATGTCACTGGCCCCTTCGCACCGGGCCGGCGGACCGTGAAAAATCCCCATTGACCAGCGGTTCCGCCTCGCCAATGATCGGGCCATGCTGCAAGGCTGATTGTGAGAGGGAAGCCGACGACCATGTTTCGCCGGCTCGCGGGGTGAAAGCGTCGGCCCGACCGGAGCGATACCGGTCGGGTCCGAAGCCCGGGCCCCGTCGCCGAAGCTGCAAAACCCAAAGGGCCGCGATCGCGGCCCTTTGTATTGGTGGCGACGGCTGGCGTCAGGCCCGGGGCCAGAGCACCCACAGGCGCAGCGTCTGCTTCATGCGGCCGGCCTGGGCCTCGGCGTCGCCGCCCCAGCCCCAGAAGAAGTCGGCGCGCACCGCGCCGACGATGGCGCTGCCGGTGTCCTGCGCCATCACGGCGCGCTGCAGCACGCGCGCCGACAGCGGCTCCGTCGTGTCCAGCCAGACCGCGCTGCCGTAGGGCACGGCGGCGGGATCGACCGCGATCGAGCGGCCAGGCGTCAGCGGCACGCCCTGGGCGCCGCGCGGGCCCACGCGCGGATCGGGCAAGGGTTCTTCCTTCAGCCAGACCACGCGCGGGTTGGCCCACAGCAACTCCTGCACCCGGGCAGGGTTGCGGCGCGCCCAGTCCTTGATCGCCGGCCACGACGCCTCGGTCAGCTTCAGCTCGCCCTGATCGACCAGCCAGCGGCCGACCGACTTGTACGGCTGCTCGTTGTTGCCCGCGAACGCGAGCCGCACGACGCGGTCGCGGCCGTCGGGCTCGACGACGTGCAGGCGGCCGGAGCCCTGCACCTGCAGCATCAGCGCGTCGAGCGGATCCGCCACCCAGGCGATCTCGCGGCCACGCACGGAGGCGCGCGCCTCGGGCAGGGTGTCGAGCTCCTGGCGCGTCCACGTCGGCTTGTGCGGGACGTAGCCGGCGGGCACGCCCCACAGCGGCGTGCGGAACGCGCCGGCCGGCTTGCGCCGCGCCTCGACCAGCGGCTCGAAGTAGCCGGTGGCCAAGCCCGTCGCGTCGCCGTCGCCCGACTCCAGTCGGAAGACCTCCAGCCGCTGCTCCAGCCAGCGCCGCGCGTCGGCGTCGTCGCGCGGCGTGTAGCGCAGCGCCTCGCCGCACAGGGCGGCCCAGCGCGGCGCCGGCACCGCGCAGCCCTGGCGCAGCGCGGGCCACAGCTCCAGCGTGCGGTCGTCGCGCCAGCCGGGCAGGTCGGCGAACGCGGCGGGCACCCAGCGCGCGTGCGGGTGCTCGGGTTCGCCGGCCAGCGGGGTCAGCGGCGGCAGCGGGGTGGCCGTCGAGCCGGAGGCTGCTGCGGCCGGGGCGCGCGTCTCGCCCGACGGGCCGCCGTACGGCGCGTGCACCGCGCAGCCGGCCAGCGTCCCTAGAATCAGCCCCGAGGCAACGGCTGCGAAACGAGATCTCATGGGCTGGATGTTGTTCGAGGCGATGGTGGCGCTGGGCGCGATGGTGGCGGTGGTGTGGTGGACGTTCCGCGGGCGCGCCGGGCGCGGCGACGAGGAAGCCGACACCGAGGAAACGCCGACCGGACGTCAGTGAAGCGCCTGGGCGATCGCCAGCGGGAACGGCTCGACGATCGCCTCGAAGGGCTCGGCCTCGTCGGTCATGCACAGCAGCTCGCCGCGCATGCTGCCGCGCGGCGTCGTGATGCGCGTCCAGCTCGTGTACTCGAACTGCTCGCCCGGCTTGAGCAGCGGCTGCTGGCCGACGACGCCCAGCCCGCGCACCTCCTCCACCTTGCCGCTGCCGTGGGTGATGACCCAGTGGCGGCCGATCACTTGCGCGGGCACCTCGCCGGTGTTGCGGATGGTGATCGTGTACGCGAAGGCGTAGACGTCATCCGCGGCGGACGACTGCTCGTGCAGGAAACGGGTGACGACGCTGCAGCGGAGTTCGGGACGTGGCATCGCCGCATTTTGATGCATAAGCCGCGCGGCGCCGGCGTGCGGCGCACGCGGATTGCTCGCAAACCCTAGAATCGCGCCTTCCGCCCGCCGTCCCCGCCTGTCCGCCATGAAGCCCACCTACCGCATCGCCCCGTCCATCCTGTCCGCCGATTTCGCCCGGCTGGGGCAGGAGTTCACCGACGTGATCACGGCCGGCGCGGACTGGATCCACTTCGACGTGATGGACAACCATTACGTGCCCAACCTCAGCTTCGGTCCGATGATCTGCGAGGCGCTGCGCAAGCATGCCGTCAAGGCCGACGGCACGCGCGTGCCCATCGACGTGCACCTGATGATCCAGCCGGTCGACGCGCTCGCCCAGTCCTTCGCCAAGGCCGGCGCCGACCTGATCAGCTTCCACCCGGACGCCAGCACGCACGTCGACCGCACGCTGCAGCTGATCAAGGGCGCGGGCTGCAAGGCCGGCCTCGTGTTCAACCCGGCCGCGCCCATCGACATCCTGGAGTGGGTGATCGACAAGGTCGACCTGGTGCTGGTGATGAGCGTCAACCCCGGTTTCGGCGGCCAGAGCTTCATCCCGAGCGCGCTGCGCAAGATCGAGAAGCTGCGCAAGGTCATCGACGCCTCGGGCCGCGACATCCGCCTCGAGGTCGACGGCGGCATCAAGGCCGACAACATCCGCGCCGCGGCCGACGCCGGCGCCGATACCTTCGTGGCCGGCAGCGCGATCTTCGGCCAGAAGGACTACGCCCACGCGATCGCCGAGATGCGCGCGGCACTCGCCGCCTGAGCGAGGGGCCCCGGGCGCGCCCGCGCCCGCCGGGAGGGCAAGGATTGCCGAACGCCGGATTTGCCGGCGGGCGTGGCGCTGCGCCGGCCAATCTGTCGGCGGCGTGAAAGTCCCCTGCTGACACCATGGTGGCGCGGCGGGCCCCGGCAGCACGGCGCGGCGTTTGCCCCTAGCATGGCCCCTCGGTCACACGGCCGAGCCGGCGCCCGTCAGCGCCGGACCTCCACGCCCCAACCGCGGCTCCCGTCGCACCCTTTCGCATGACGCCTTCGATCGATGACTATCGCCGGGTGCGCGCCGCCACGCTGCGCCTGGTCGACGGCCTGGACGACGCCGATCTCACGCCGCAGTCCGCCGAGTTCGCGAGCCCCGGCAAGTGGCATCTCGCGCACACCACCTGGTTCTTCGAGCAGTTCGTGCTCGCGGCCTTGGGCACGGGCTATCGGCGCTTCGACGAGCGCTTCGGCTTCCTGTTCAACTCGTACTACAACGCCGTCGGCGCGCGCCACGAGCGGCCGCGCCGCGGGCTGCTGACGCGCCCGTCGCTGGCGCAGGTGCGCGCCTACCGCGAGCACGTCGACCACGCGATGGCCGACCTGCTCGGCACGCGCCTGCCCGCGCAGGCCGGCGACCTGGTCGAGCTGGGCCTGCACCACGAGCAGCAGCACCAGGAGCTGATCCTGACCGACCTGCTGCACCTGTTCGCGCAGAACCCGCTGCGGCCGGCCGTGCGGGCATCGTCCGGGGCCGCTGCGCCGACGACCGCGGCGCCGTCCGGCTGGATCGCGTTCGACGGCGGCGTCGTCGAGACCGGCCACGCCGGTGCGGGCTTCGCGTTCGACAACGAGTCGCCGCGCCACGCCGTCGCGCTGCGGCCGTTCCGCCTGGCCACGCGGCCCGTCACCAACCGCGAGTGGCTCGCGTTCGTCGAGGCTGGCGGCTACGCGGATCCGCAGCTGTGGCTGTCCGACGGCTGGGACGCGGTGCAGGCGCAGCGCTGGCAGGCGCCGCTGTACTGGGAACTGGCCGACGACGGCCGCACGCGGCTGCAGATGACGCTGGCCGGGCTCCGGCCGCTGGCGCTCGACGCGCCGGTGTCGCACGTCAGCTTCTTCGAGGCCGATGCCTACGCGCGCTGGGCCGGCAAGCGGCTGCCCACCGAGTTCGAGTGGGAGCGCGCGGCGCGCGAGCTGCCGGTCGAAGGCAACTTCGTCGAGACAGGGGCCTGGGCGCCGCACGCCGAAGCGCAACCCGCCGCGCCCGGTCTGCGCCAGATGTTCGGCGACGTCTGGGAATGGACGGCCAGCCCCTACGTCGCCTACCCCGGCTTCCGGCCCGCGCCGGGCGCGGTCGGCGAGTACAACGGCAAGTTCATGAACGGCCAGTACGTGCTGCGCGGCGGCTCGTGCGCCTCGTCGCGCAGCCACCTGCGCGCGAGCTATCGCAACTTCTTTCAACCCGGGCAGCGCTGGCAGTTCAGCGGCCTGCGCCTCGCGGAGGACGCATGAAGACAGACACCCAACGGGCCGACGCCGAGCGCGCGGCGGCGCTGTCCACGCGCTACAACGTGACGCCGCTCACGCCGGCGTTCCGCGTCGACCCGCAGTTCGAGGCCGACGTGCTGGAAGGCCTGGACGATGACCAGAAGCACATTCCCAGCATCTGGCTGTACGACCGCCGCGGCTCCGAGCTGTTCGAGGACATCACGCAGGTCGCCGAGTACTACCCGACGCGCACCGAGACGCGCCTGCTGGCCGGCCTCGCGCCCGAGCTCGGGGCGGAGATCGGCGGCGTGCAGAGCCTCGTGGAGATCGGCAGCGGCTCCAGCCGCAAGACGCGCCTGCTGCTGGCCGCGATGCCCGCGCTGGCGCGCTACGTGCCGGTGGACATCTCCGCCGACTTCCTGCACGACGCCGTCGCCGGCCTGGCGCGCGACTTCCCGCAGGTCCGGATGCAGCCCGTCGTGGCCGACTTCACCGAGCCGTTCGCGCTGCCGGCCGCGGCGTCGGCGGATCCGTCCGGCAACCTCGGCTTCTTCCCCGGCTCGACCATCGGCAACTTCACGCCCGACGCCGCCGTCGCGCTGCTGGCGCAGCTGGGCCGCACGCTGGGGCCGCGCTCGCGGCTGCTGATCGGCGTCGACACGACGCAGGATCCGGCGCTGCTGATCCCGGCCTACGACGACTCCGCCGGCGTCACGGCGGAGTTCAACCTGAACCTGCTGGCGCGCATCAACCGCGAGCTGGACGGCGACTTCGACAGCCGCGACTTCCGCCACCTCGCGCGCCACGACCCGCGCCAGGGCCGCGTCGAGATGCACCTGGTCAGCCTCCGTGCGCAGGAGGTGCGCGTGCGCGGCCGCACGTTCGCGTTCGCCGAGGGCGAGACGATCCACACCGAGAACTGCTACAAGTACACGCCGTCGCAGTTCCTGCGCATGGCGCACGCCGCCCACTGGCGCTGCGAGCGCTCGTGGCAGGACGGCGGGCGCACGGGGTTCACGGTCTACCTGCTGCGGCGCGCGGCCTGATCGCCGGCCCGCTTCCCGCGCCGGCGGGCCGGCGCTAACCGGACTCTGGAGCGGCGCCGCCGGATCGCGCGCGGCGGCCTAGCCGTGCCGCGCATCGCCTCCGGGCCGCAGGAGGGTTATACGGCTTGACACGCCGATGCCGTCGGAGTGAACTGCCCCGACTTGCCCCGGACAAGGCCTGGCCCGCGAGCCGCGGCCTGGACCGGGCGCCGAGGGAGGACGGGAAACACATGAGCGAACAGGAAGGCCGTGCGGTGGACGAAGGCGCGTTCCGCCGGGTGATCGAGAACGTCGCCGCGGGCATCGCCATCCTGCAGGACGACCGCTTCGCCTGGGTCAACGGCCGGGCGGCCCGCATGCTCGGGCGCGAGCCCGCGGCGCTGGTCGGCATCGATCCGGCAACCCTGCTGTCCGCGGACGAACGCCGGCGTCCGGCCGCGTCGTACCGGGCGGTCGTCTCGGGCGGCGCCGACGAGGACTACCGCGAGTACCGTGTCACCTTGCCCGACGGCCGCGTGCGCCACCTGTCCGTCTCGGCCACGCGCACCGACTGGGGCGGCCGGCCCGCGATGCTGGGCGTGCTGCACGACATCTCGCGCCAGCGCGCCGCGACGGCCGCGTTGCGCGGCAGCGAGGAGCGCTACCGGACGATGATCGAGTCGCTCAACGAGGGCGTCATGATGTTCGACGGCGAGGCGCGGCTGACGGGCGTCAACGCCGCGGCCGAGCGGCTGCTGGGCCAGTCGTTCGAGCAGTTGCGCCACAACCGCATCGCCGACTGGCAGCCGATCGGCGTCGACGGCGCGGTCGTGCCGCCCGAGCAGATCCCGATCGCGGTCGTGCTGGCCACGGGCCGCCCGGTGCGCCACGCGCTGCTGGGCATGCGCACCGCCGACAGCGGCACCTGCTGGCTGGACGTGAACTGCGAGCCGCTGCACGACGGCGGCGGGGCCGTCACCGGGGGCGTGCTGTCGTTCACCGACGTCACCGAGTCGCGGCGCGTGGAGGAGGCGCTGCGCGTCAGCGAGAGCACCAACCGCACGCTGATGGACGCGCTGGCCGACGGCGTGTTCGTGGCGCAGGACTTCCGCTTCGCCTACGCCAACCGGCTGCTGCTCGAGCGCCTGGGCTACACCCGCGAGGAGTTCACCGGCCTGCCGTTCGAGCGCGTGCTCGCGCCCGAGGTGCTGCAGGTCTGGAACGAGCGCTTCAGCGCTCGCGTCGGCACGGGGCCGGAGCCGGTGCGCACCTACGAGGTGCGTTTCCTGCGCAAGGACGGCAGCAGCGCCGAGTTCGAGCTGGTGGCCAACCGCACCACCTTCCAGAACCGGCCCGCGGTGCTGGGCGTGCTGCGCGACATCGCGGAACGCAAGCGCGCCGCGGCCGAGCTCGAGCGCCATCGCGACCGCCTCGAGGAGCTCGTGCACGAGCGCACCCGCGAGCTCGAGGCCGCCGTCGCCGCGCGCATCCAGAGCGAGAACTTCGCGCAGACGATGACCGACCACCAGCCCACGCTGCTGGCCTACGTCGACAGCGAGCGCCGCCTGCAGTTCGCCAATCGCGCCTGGCTCGACTGGTTCGGCAAGAAGCGCGAGGAGGTGCTGGGCCGCAGCGTGCGCGAGTCGGTCGGCGACGTGCTGCTGCAGCCCGACGAGGAGGCGATCGCCAAGGTGCTGCGTGGCGAGGCGACGGGCCGGGCCGCCGACATGCGCGGCGCCGAGGGTCGGGTCGGCAACTTCTGGATCTACCGCCTGCCCGACGTCGTCGACGGCGCGATCCGCGGCTACTTCTTCATCGCCACCGACGTCACCGAGATGCGCCGCAGCGAGCGCCGGCTGCAAGAGCTCAACACCAAGCTGATCCAGGCCGAGTCGTTCACGCGCGGCGTCGCCGACAACCTGCCGGTGCGCGTCGCCTACTGGGACAGCGACGCGCGCTGCCGCTTCGCCAACAAAGTCTACTGCGAGTGGATCGGCAGGTCGCTGGACCAGGTGCTGGGCAAGACCAAGGCCGAGATCTTCGACGACGAGGAGACGTCCGAGCGGCGCGCCTACACGAGGCGGGCGCTGGAGGGCGTGCCGCAGAAGTTCGAGACCGAGGAAATCGGCGCCGACGGCCGCCACGGCACCTGGGAGGTGCAGTACATCCCCGACGTCCAGCGCGGCCAGGTGCGCGGCATGTTCACGCTGGCCACCGACGTCACCGCCTCCCGGCGCGCGCAGGCCGACCTGCAGACACTCAACCTCGAGCTGGTGGCGGCGCGCGACCTCGCGCAGGACGCGGCCCAGGCCAAGTCGGCCTTCCTCGCCAACATGAGCCACGAGATCCGCACGCCGATGAACGTGATCATCGGCCTCACGCACCTGATGCAGCGCGACGCGCACGACGCCGCCACGGCCGACCGCCTGGCCAAGGTAGGCGACGCGGCGATGCACCTGCTCGACATCATCAACGACATCCTCGACCTGTCCAAGATCGACGCCGGCAAGCTGGTGCTGGCGCCGGTGGACTTCACCGTCGACGCGCTGCTGGCGCGCGCCGCGGCCATGATCACCGACAGCGCGCGCCGCAAGGGCCTGGCGCTGACGGTGGACCGCGGCGACCTGCCGCACGCGCTGCGCGGCGACGCGCTGCGGCTGTCGCAGATCCTCGTGAACCTGCTGAGCAACGCGGTCAAGTTCACCGCGCGCGGCAGCGTCGTGCTGCGCTGCGACGTGCTCGCGCAGGCCGGCAGCGACTGGACGATCCGCTTCTCGGTGCGCGACACGGGGGAGGGCATCTCGCCCGAGGTGCTGCAGCGGCTGTTCGCGCCGTTCGAGCAGGCCGACGGTTCGACCACGCGCCGCTTCGGCGGCACCGGCCTGGGACTGTCGATCGCGCGCGAACTGGCGCAGCTGATGGGCGGAGTGGTGGGCGTCGAGAGCGAGCCTGGGCGCGGCAGCGAGTTCTGGTTCACCGCCAAGCTGCAGTCGGCGAGCGCGTCGGCGCAGGCACTGGCCGGGCCGCCGCTGCACGGCGCGGCCGTGGCGAACCGAGATCTCGAGCGGACCCTGAAGCAGCGCCACGCCGGCGCGCGCGTGCTGCTGGCCGACGACAACCGCGTCAACCAGCAGCTCGCCACCGAGCTGCTGCGCCTGGTGGACCTGCAGGTGGAGGTGGCCGACAACGGCCGCATCGCGGTCGACATGGCGCGCCGCGGCGCGTTCGACATGATCCTGATGGACATGCAGATGCCCGAGATGGACGGCCTCGAGGCGACGCGCCGCATCCGCGCCGAGCCGCGGCTCGACGCCACGCCCGTCGTCGCGATGACCGCCAGCGCGTTCGGCGCCGACCGCGACGCCTGCCTGGCCGCCGGCATGAACGACCACATCGGCAAGCCGGTGAACCCGGCCGTGCTGTACGACAAGATGCTGCGCTGGCTCGACGAGTCGCGCAAGGCGCCGCGCGGTGCGCCGGTCGAGGCGTCCGCGCCGCCTCCGCCGCCCGCGGAGCCGCTGGCGACCGACCTGCTCGACGACATCGCGGCGCTCGACGTCGTGCGCGGCATGAGCCTGTTCGCCGGCCAGCGCGCTCTCTACGTGCAGGCGCTCGGCTACTTCGTCGACCTGTACGGCGACGGCCTGTCCGCCGTCGAGAAATACCTGGCGGGCGCGCCCGGCGGCACGCGCGAGGCCGCGGGCCGCGAGATCCATTCGATGGGCGGCGCCGCCGCGGCGCTCGGCGCGATCGAGCTGGAGAACGCGGCGCACCGCATCGACAGGCTGCTGCGCGGCGAACGCAGCGAGCGCGCGCCGCAGGTCGACGACGCCCGGCTGCGCGGCGAACTGCAGGCCGTGCGCGATGCCGTCGCCGACCTGGTCGCCCGCCTGCGCTGCGCGCTGGGCCGGCGCGACAGGGCGGCTACCTGACGGGGATCGCCGTGGCGCGATCCACGGCCACGGCCGTCACCGCGTTCTGCGGCGAGCCGTCGACGAGGCGGTCGGAATAGGTCAGGTAGACCAGCGTGTTGCGCGCGCGGTCGACCATGCGCACGATGCGCAGCCGCTTGAACACGAGGCTCATGCGTTCGCTGAACACCTCCTCCTGCTGCGGCAGCGGCTGCCGGATGGACACCGGGCCGACCTGCCGGCAGGCGATCGAGGCCTCGGCCTTGTCCTCGGCGACGCCCAGCGCGCCCTTGATGCCGCCGGTCTTGGCGCGCGACACGTAGCAGGTCACGCCCGCCACCTTCGGGTCGTCGTAGGCGTCGACGACGATCTTGTGGTCGGGCCCGATCCACTGGAACGCGGTGTTGACGTCGCCGATCTGTTCGGCGTGGACCGCGGCCGCCGCGGCGAGGGCGAGCAGGGCGGCGAAGGGGCGGAGCGAGGAGCGCATGCGGGTGCCTTGGTGAAGTGCCAATGTCCGCGACTCTAGTCGCAAGCCGCGGCTGCGGAATAATCGGGCGACTCATGACCGCCACGTCGCTCGATCTTTCCGCCATCGCCGCCGCCATCGTCGACCTCGACGGCACCATGGTCGACACCGTCGGCGACTTCGAGCAGGCGCTCGCGCGCACGCTGGCCGAGCTCGGGCTGCCGCCGGCGGGCCGGGCCTTCATCGCCCGTACCGTCGGGCGCGGCAGCATGAACCTGCTGCGCGAGACGCTGGCGCACGTCGGCGGGGCGCCCGGGCTGCTGGATGCGGCATGGACGCACTACCAGCGCCACTACGCCGAGGTCAACGGCACGCATGCGGACGTCTATCCCGGCGTCGCCGAGGGCCTGGCCGCGATGCGCGCGCGCGGCTGGCAACTGGCCTGCGTCACCAACAAGCCGCGCGCGTTCGCGCTGGCGCTGCTGGAGGCCAAGGGGCTGCGGCCGTTCTTCGCGCAGGTGTTCGGCGGCGACTCGTTCGAGCGCCACAAGCCCGATCCGCTGCCGCTGCTCAAGACCTGCGAGGCGCTGGGCACCCGTCCGGCGCGCACGCTGATGGTGGGCGACTCGCGCAACGACTGCGAGGCCGCGCGCGCCGCGGGCTGCCCCGTGGTGCTGGTGGGCTACGGCTACAACCACGGCGAGCCGGTGGCCGACGCGCGGCCCGATCGCGTCATCGAGCGTCTCGACGCGCTGGCCTGAACCGGGATCACGCATGAAAAAAGCGGCCCGCGGGCCGCTTTCCGTTCGAGGAGCCCGCGCCTCAGGAGTCGAGGTTGAAGGCCAGCTCGACCATCGCCGTGTGGCCGCGCGGCGTCGGCTTGAAGCGCCACTTGCGCACGGCCTCGATCGCCGCGGCGTTCAGGCTCTGGTGGGTGGTCTTGATCACGGTGACGACGTCGACGACGCCGTCCGGGCCCACCTCGAACTTCACCTCGACCTCGCCCTTGCGCAGGCGGCGCATCGTGGCGATCGGGAATTCGGGGTCGGCGGACTGGACCATGACGAGGCCCGGATCGGGTTCCTCTTCCGCGGCCGGGATGTCGATCTGCGCCGCCGAGGCGCTCGGCGCGGCCAGTCCGGCGGCCACGCCGGCCGACGAGACGCCGGCGTCGACGCCGCCCGTGCTCATTGCGCTGGGGTTGCCGGCGCTCGCGCCGCCGGTGGCGGCCGCCAGCGACGGTGCGGCCGCGGCGGCCGGCGCCGGGGCGACGACCGACGACGGCGTCGCGTTGGCGATGTCGGCGCTGCTCGGGGTGGGAGCCGGCGCGGCGGCCGGGGCCGGCGCCGCGGCGACCTTCACGCGCTCGGGCGCGGCGGCGACCTTCGGCGCCGGGGCGGCGGCGGCCGGCTTGGGCGCGGCGGAGGCCTTGGGCGCGGGCGTCGAGGCCAGCACCTTGATCCAGTACATCGTCCGGTCGGTTTCCTTCTGCGCCTTCTCGGCGGCGGCGGAGGCGGCGGCGGATGGGGCCACCTGGGCCATCGTGCCCGTGCCGGCGGCAGCGCCGGCCAGCATCAGGACGCAGCGCGCGATGATTCTCGGATCAGTCATGTCGGTCGTGCTCGGATGACACGTTCGGGTCGCGGCCGGGAAGCGGCCGCGCCGTTGCGAGAGGGGCTTTCGAAGGGGCCACCGCGCCCAACGACGGAAATCGCGGTGGTGCCGCAAAGTTTAGCGACAAGTAACGACATGCAAGGGCCATGCCGTGGAAAAGGTATTGCCAAACCGCGCGGAATGCGCAATACGTCACTTTGCGGCAACAGGCCAGTCGGGGATCTTTGGTGATGGCCCGGAACGGCGGCACTTATCCGTGTCTCGGGGTTTGCCCTGATCGCGCGGACTTCGCGCCGCCCGAAGGGCCGAGCGCGCAACGGCGTGGCGAGGGCGCGGCGCCTTCGGTTAGACTGAGTCGCATGTCCCACGGCTTCGTCCCCTCCTGCACTCCCGCGAAAGCGTGCGCGGTGCGGTCGCACGACCAGGGAGCCTGGGTCTGGCGACGCCGTTCGTGACGAACGAGCGCGCCAGGCGCCGCTGACCCGCCCGTCCCCGGGCCCCGTCGCGGTGCACCGGCGCCGCACCGCGCGGGCGCATGCGCCGCGCGTGCACCTTGGACGACGTCACGCTCGCGCATCCCGCAGCGTCGTCGAGAATCTTCGCCGCAGCGCGCCGGGCCGGGCCACGAGGGCCGCCGCCGCGCACCCGGCCACCGGAGTGTCCCCAACGTGATCACCGAACTCGAATTCAAGAGCCTGGCCGCCCAGGGCTTCAACCGCATCCCGCTGATCTTCGAGGCGTTCGCCGACCTCGAGACGCCGCTGTCGCTGTACCTGAAGCTCGCCGGCGGCCAGCCGCAGAGCTTCCTGCTGGAATCCGTCGTCGGCGGCGAGCGTTTCGGCCGCTACTCGTTCATCGGACTGCCGGCGCGCACCCGCGTGCAGGCCACCGGCAACGTCACGCAGGTCGTCACCGACGGCCGGGTCGTCGAGACCCACGACGGCAACCCGCTGGACTTCATCGAGCAGTTCCAGCGCCGCTTCAAGGTGGCGCTGCGCCCCGGCCTGCCGCGCTTCTGCGGCGGCCTGGCCGGCTACTTCGGCTACGACGCGGTGCGCTACATCGAACCGAAGCTGGCCGGCACCGCCAAGCCCGGCGGCCTGGACACGCCCGACATCCTGCTGCTGCAGACCGAGGAACTGGCCGTCATCGACAACCTGTCGGGCCGGCTGTACCTGATCGTCTACGCGGATCCGACGACGCCGGACGCGTTCTTCGCCGCCAAGCGCCGCCTGGGCGAGCTGTCGGACAAGCTGCGCTACTCGGTGACGGCGCCGGCGGTCAAGCGCGGCCCGTCGTACGCGGTGCAGCGCGAGTTCGCCAAGGACGACTACATCGCCGCCGTCCTCAAGGCCAAGGAATACATCGCCGCGGGCGACATGATGCAGGTGCAGGTGGGCCAGCGGCTGCAGAAGCGCTACACCGAGTCGCCGCTGAGCCTGTACCGCGCGCTGCGCTCGCTCAACCCGTCGCCCTACATGTACTTCTACGACATGGGCTCGTTCCAGATCGTCGGCGCCTCGCCGGAGATCCTGGTGCGCCACGAGCACGTGGCCGACGGCGAGAAGGTGACGATCCGGCCCCTCGCGGGCACGCGCCCGCGCGGCGCGTCGCCCGAGGCCGATGTCGAGACCGAGAAGGAGCTGCTGGCCGACCCGAAGGAGCGCGCCGAGCACCTGATGCTGATCGACCTGGCGCGCAACGACATCGGCCGCATCGCCCGCACGGGCAGCGTCAAGGTGACCGACGCCTTCGTCGTCGAGCGCTACTCGCACGTGATGCACATCGTCAGCAACGTCGAGGGCCTGCTCAAGCCGGGCATGACCAACATGGATGTCTTGCGCGCCACCTTCCCGGCCGGCACGCTCACGGGCGCGCCCAAGATCCGGGCGATGGAGATCATCGACGAGCTCGAGCCGGTCAAGCGCGGCATCTACGGCGGCGCCTGCGGCTACCTGAGCTTCGCGGGCGACATGGACGTGGCGATCGCGATTCGCACCGGGATCGTGCAAAACAACACGCTCTACGTGCAGGCGGCGGCCGGCGTCGTGGCAGATTCGGTCCCCGAGATGGAATGGCGCGAGACCGAGGCCAAGGCGCGTGCGCTGCTGCGCGCGGCCGAGCTGGTCGAGGAAGGGTTCTGACCCGCGCCGGCCTCTTGCCAGCGCGCCTGGAAAGCGCATAGTTCATCATGGGAGCCCGGAGCCGCGAGGCGCCGGACGTCCGTCGAGGAGTTCGCCATGCCGACATTCCGAATGTCCCTGTGCCGCCTGGCGCTGGCCGTCGCGCCGCTGTTGCTGGCCGGCTGCGCCGACGCGCCGCAGACGGTTGCGGCGACGCCGGACCTGTTCGACGACGCGCGCTTCGCGGCGCCCTCCGAGCCGATCGATCCGGCCGACGTCTTCCGGCTCACGCCCGCGATGAAGGCCTATCTCGACGACGTCATCGAGCCGCTGGCGCACTCGCGCGGCCTGCGCGACGCGCTCACCGAGGCGCTCTACACGCGCAACAAGCTCCAGCTCGAATACGACTCCAGCAGCACGCGCACCGCGGCCGAAGCCTTCGAGGCCCGCCAGGGCAACTGCCTGTCGCTGGTGATCATGACCGGCGCGTTCGCCAACGCGATGAACCTGAAGGTCACGTTCCAGCAGGTCTCCACCGACGAGATGTGGAGCCGCTCCGGCGACATGTACTTCATGAGCGGGCACGTGAACCTGACGCTCGAGAAGCGCCAGAAGGACTTCCTGGCCGGCATGTTCGACCGCAACGGCCTCTACACGATCGACTTCATGCCGGGCGACAACGACGGCTGGCACGTGAAGCCGATCTCGCAGCAGACCGTGCTGGCCATGTTCATGAACAACCGCGCGGCCGAGGCGATGGTGCGCGGCCAGCTCGACGACGCCTACTGGCGCGCGCGCCAGGCGATCAAGCTCGACCCGCGCTTCCGCAGCGCCTACAACACGCTGGCCGTGGTCTACATGCGGCACGGCGACCCCGCGCGCGCCGAGCAGGTGCTGCGCCGCCTGCTCGACAGCGAGCCCGACAACCCGCGCGTCCTCGCCAACTACGCCGAGGCGCTGCGCGAGCTGGGCCGCACCGACGAGGCGCAGGCCGTGCGCGCGCGCCTGGCCGTCCTCGAGCCGGTGCCGCCGTTCTACTGGTTCGTGCAGGGCCAGGTGGCGCTGCACAAGGGCGACTTCCTGAAGGCGCGCGAGATGTTCCTCAAGGAGATCGCGCGCGATCCCGACTACCACGAGTTCCACTACGCGCTCGCGGTGGCCGACTTCGGCCTGAACCGCGTCGACGAGGCGCGCGCCGAACTGGCGCGGGCGATGTCCGACGCCGTCAAGCGCAGCGACCACGACCTCTACGCCGCCAAGCTCGACAGGCTCAAGGCCTGGCATCCGGCCAATCCGCCGGCCTCGCTGGTGCAGTGACTCAGCGGTCGCCGTTCCCGCGCACCAGCTCCAGCCGCACCTCCAGCGCGTGGACGCGCGCGTCCGACTGCGCGATCAGCAGGCGTTCGCGGATCTGCGCCGACTCGCGGTAGCTGTCGAGCGCGGCGCGCCAGTGTTGGCGTTCCTCGTTGAGCAGGCTGTTCTCCAGGTGCGCCTCGGACAGTTCCTTGAGCAGCGCGCTCTCCGCCAGCAGTTCCAGCGCGAGCCCGATGTGGGCCTGCGCGCGCCGGTACTGGCCGGCCAGGCGCTCGATGCGGCCCAGGCGCAGCTCGAGGATGCCGCGGTCGGGGCCGGCCTTGGCGGCGTCGGCGGACTTCACGCCGACCTGCAGCGCCTCGCGCGCCTTCTCGTACTGGCCGAGCGCGATGTAGGCGTCGGCGATGTCCTCGCTGCCCTTGGCCACCGAATAGTGCTGGCCGGCGGCCACCAGGCGCTCGACCATCGCCGAGGCGGCGGCCAGCAGCTCGGTCAGCTCGGGCGTCTCGGTGCCGCGGCAACCGGCCACCGCCAGGATCAGGCGCTGCACCAGCAGGTTCATCTTCACGGCGGCGTGCAGGTACGGATCGTCGAACTCGGCGAGCAGGCCGTCGGCCAGCAGCGAATGCTTGACGGCCTGATCCATGTCGCCGAGCGCATGGAAGGTGCTGCCGCAGTTGACCCAGAACAGGCAGCGGTCGCGCGGGCTCTGCACCTGCGGCAGCAGCCGCTTGGCGCGTTCCAGCAGCTCCAGTGCGCCGCCGGCGTCGCCCGTGCGCGCGAGCGCCGACGCGAGCACCGTCAGCCCGCGCAGCAGCCGGGTGCCGGCCGGCAGCTTGGCGATGGCGCGGTAGCCGGCGATCACCGCCTCCTTGGCGCGGCCCGCGTTGAGGTGGCTCAGCGACAGCACGAAGTCGCACCAGCCGACGCTGCCGGGATCGCCGCCGGCCGCCAGCGACGGCCGCAGCGCGTTGCAGATCTCGATGGCCTCGTCGATGCGGCCCGAGCGCGAGCAGATCTCGGCCTGGTCGAGCTGCTCCTCGATCGACGACGGTCGCGGCGGCGCGGCCTGGGCGTCGTCCGCCGCGCGGCGGCGGCCCCGGCGTGGCGCGGCGGCGGGCTTGGCGGCGGGGGAGTCGTCTTTCAGGAGCATCGCGCCATCGTAGCGAGGGCGCGCGCGTGCGGCGATCCGGACAGACCGCAATCGCCACCGAAGTCACGCTTGCAGCGGGAAGAAGGCCTGCGCGCCGCTTTTGCGCGCGACACGCTTAGAATGGCCCGGACATGAAGCAGCTCTCGACCATCTTCCATACCGGGCATTGGCGCTGGTGAAGATCACGGCCCGGGTCGCGCCGCCTCCGGCGTGCGCCCCGTTGACCTTGCCGCGGGCTCCCGCGGCCGACGAGAGACCCCCGATCGACCGTTCCGCGCCCTGCGGAGTCCGCGAGTCGATCCCAGCCCAGACACAGGAACGCTCATGCTTCTGATGATCGACAACTACGATTCCTTCACGTTCAACCTCGTGCAGTACTTCGGCGAGCTCGGGCAGGACGTGCGGGTGGTGCGCAACGACGAGATCGGCGTCGAGGAGATTGGCGCGCTCAAGCCCGATCACCTCGTGCTGTCGCCCGGCCCCTGTTCGCCCGCCGAGGCCGGCGTGTGCGTGCCGGCGATCCGCGAATACCTCGGCAAGCTGCCGATCCTGGGCGTGTGCCTGGGCCACCAGAGCATCGGCGCGGCGCTCGGCGGCCGCATCGTGCGCGCCCAGCGCCAGATGCACGGCAAGGCCAGCACGCTGACCACCGACGGCGAAGGCGTCTACAAGGACCTGCCGCGCGAGTTCAGCGTGATCCGCTACCACTCGCTGGTCATCGAGCAGGAGACCTGCCCAGGCGAGCTGATCGTCACCTCGCGCTCGGAGGACGGCGAGATCATGGGCGTGCGCCATCGCGACCTGGTCGGCACGAAGACGCCGCTGGAAGGCGTGCAGTTCCATCCGGAGTCGATCCTGTCGGAGCACGGCCACGCGATGCTGCGCAACTTCCTCAACCTGAGCACCGTGCAATGACCGGCGTCGTCGACCTCCGCAGCGACACCGTCACCCGCCCGACGCCGGGCATGCGCGACGCGATGTTCGCCGCACCGCTCGGCGACGACGTCTTCGGCGACGACCCCAGCGTCAACGCGCTGCAGGAGCGCATCGCCGCGCTGCTGGGCAAGGAGGCTGCGCTGTTCATGCCCACCGGCACGCAGAGCAACCTCGCGGCGCTGATGAGCCACTGCCAGCGCGGCGACGAGTACCTGGTCGGCCAGATGGCCCACACCTACCGCTGGGAAGGCGGCGGCGCCGCGGTGCTGGGCAGCATCCAGCCGCAGCCGATCGCGCACCAGCCGGACGGCGCGCTGGCGCTGGCCGACATCGAGGCCGCGATCAAGCCAGACGACGCGCACTTTGCCCGCACGCGGTTGCTGTGCCTGGAGAACACCTTCGGCGGGCAGCCGATGGCGATGTCGTACCTGCGGGACGCCACCGCGCTCGCGCGCCGGCACGGCCTGGCCACGCACCTGGACGGCGCGCGCGTCTTCAACGCCGCGGTCGTGCAGGCGCAGGCCAACGGCAGCGATCCGTACGCGGAGGCACGCGCGATCGCCGACCTGTTCGACAGCGTCTCCGTCTGCTTCAGCAAGGGCCTGGGCGCGCCGGTGGGCTCCGCGCTGGTCGGCTCGCGCGAGCTGGTCGGCCGCGCCAAGCGCGTGCGCAAGATGGCCGGCGGCGGCATGCGGCAGGCGGGCCTGCTCGCGGCCGCGGCGTCGTACGCGCTCGACCACCACGTCGCGCGCCTGGCCGAGGACCACGCCAACGCGCGCCGCCTGGCCGACGGCCTGGCCGGCATCGCGGGCCTGAGCTTCGCGCCGCCGGCCAGCAACATCCTGTTCGTCGACCTCGCGCCCGCGCTCGTGCAGGCGCGCACGGCGGCGAAGTGGGGCGGGGTGCACGATTCGCTGGTCGACGCGCTGCGCGCACGCGGCGTGCTGTGCACCGGCCTGTACAAGCTGCGCTTCGTGACCCACCTGGACGTCGACGCCGCCGGCGTCGATCACGCCATCGCCGAAATCCGCCGCGCCGTCGGCGCCTGACCTGACCAGGATCACCCCATGCCGATCACCGACACCGAGGCGCTGACCCGCGTCATCGAGCACCGCGAGATCTTCCACGACGAGATGCTGGCGCTGATGCGCCGCATCATGAGCGGCGAGATGTCGCCGACCATGATCGCGGCCATCGCGATCGGCCTGCGCGTGAAGAAGGAGACCATCGGCGAGATCACCGCCGCGGCCACCGTCATGCGCGAGTTCGCGGCGCCGGTGCCGGTGGTCGACCGCACGAACCTGGTCGACATCGTCGGCACCGGCGGCGACAGCTCGCACACGTTCAACATCTCGACGGCGTCCGTGTTCGTCGCCGCGGCGGCCGGCGCGCGCGTCGCCAAGCACGGCGGGCGCAGCGTGTCGTCCACCTCCGGCAGCGCCGACGTGATGGAGGCGCTCGGCGCCCACATCAACCTGTCGCCCGAGCTCGTGGCCACCTGCCTCGAGGAGACCGGCATCGGCTTCATGTTCGCGCCCAACCACCACGCGTCGATGAAGCACGCGGCGCCGGTTCGCAAGGAACTGGGCGTGCGCACGATCTTCAACATCCTGGGCCCGCTGACCAACCCGGCCGGCGCGCCCAACCAGCTGATGGGCGTGTTCCACCCCGACCTGGTCGGCATCCAGGTGCGCGTGCTGCAGCGGCTCGGCTCCGAGCACGTGATGGTCGTCTACGGCATGAACGGCATGGACGAGGTGTCGCTGTCGGGCGAGACGCTGGTGGGCGAGCTCAAGGACGGCGAGGTGCGCGAGTACGTCGTGCATCCGAGCGACTTCGGCCTGCCGGTGTACGACTCGCGCGTGCTGCGCGTGGCCAACCAGCAGGAGTCGGTGGCGTGCATCCGCCGCGCGCTGTCCAACGAGGACGGCCCGGTGCGCGACGTCGTGCTGCTCAACGCCGGCGCCGCGCTGTACTGCGCGGGCGTCGCGGGCTCGGTGGCCGAGGGCGTCAAGCGCGCCCGCGAGGCGGTGGCGTCGGGCGCGGCGCAGGCCAAGCTCGACCAGTTCGTGGCCGTCACGCAGAAGTTGAAGCCCCATGCCTGACATCCTGAATCGCATCGTCACGGTCAAGCGCGAGGAGATCGCCGCCGCCCGCAGCAGGCGCAGCGCGGCCGACCTGCAGGAACTGGCGCGCGCCCAGACCGCGCCGCGCGGCTTCGCCGCGGCCATGCGGGCCAAGGTGGCGCGTGGCGACGCCGCGGTCATCGCCGAGATCAAGAAGGCCAGCCCGAGCAAGGGGGTGCTGCGCGAGCAGTTCGATCCGGCCGCCATCGCCGCCAGCTACGAGAAGCACGGCGCGGCCTGCCTGTCGGTGCTGACGGACGTCCAGTTCTTCCAGGGCCGCGAGGACTATCTGCGCGCCGCGCGCGCCGCCTGCGCGCTGCCCGTGATCCGCAAGGACTTCATGATCGACCCGTACCAGGTGGTCGAGGCGCGCGCGATGGGCGCCGACTGCATCCTGCTGATCGTCGCCTGCCTGGCCGATTCGCAGATGGCCGAGCTGGAGGCCGCGGCCTTCGAACAGGGCCTGGACGTGCTGGTGGAAGTGCACGACGGCGACGAGCTGGATCGCGCGCTGCGGCTGAAGACGCCGCTGCTGGGCATCAACAACCGCAACCTGCGCACGTTCGACGTGACGCTGGACACGACGCTGGGCCTGCTGGATCGCGTGCCGGCCGACCGGCTGCTGGTCACCGAGTCCGGCATCCTGGCGCAGGCCGACGTCGCGAAGATGCGGGCCGCCGGCGTGCATGCCTTCCTGGTGGGCGAGGCCTTCATGCGCGCGGCCGATCCGGGCGTCGCGCTCGAGGCGCTGTTCGGCGCGCCCAGGCCATGAGCGGCCAGGCGGACCTGCCGTTCGGCGACCCGGCCGGGGCGGACGACGTCCCGCGCGTCCATCGCGCCGCCGACCTGCCCGCTGCCTTCGCCCACCTGCCGCCGGCCTGGCGCCGGGTGCTGGCGGGCTGGACGCCCGCGGCCGAGCAGGCGGTCGCCACTGCCGTCAGGGCGATGTCGGGCGAGCGCGAGATCGCGCCGCCGGATCCGTTCCGCGCGCTGCGGCTGCTGGCGCCGGACGAGGTCAAGGTCGTCGTCTTCGGCCAGGATCCGTACCCGCGCCCCGGCCACGCCGACGGGCTCGCGTTCTCGGCCGGTCGCGGCAGGCCGGTGTCGCTGCGGCGCATCTTCGAGATCCTCAAGGCCGACCGGCCGGGCTGGCAGCCGCCCGAGCGCTGGCTGCTCGACGGCTGGGCGCGCCAGGGCGTGCTGATGCTCAACCCCGTCCTGACGGTCGAGGTCGGCGCTGCCGGTGCGCACATGAATTGTGGTTGGCAAGGACTTACTGCCGATATCGTCCGTGTTCTGGCTGGAAAGCCGAATCCACCGACGTTCCTGCTGTGGGGCAAGCCGGCCCAGGCGTTCTTCGACTCGGCCTGCCCGCCGGGCTCGGGCGCGCGCGTGCTGCGGGCGCGCCACCCGTCGCACGATTTCAAGCGCGAGTTCATGGCCGACGGCAGCCATTTCGCCGCCACGGCCGGGCTGGTCGATTGGTGGTCGCTGGACTGACGGGCCGCGACAGGCGTGTGACAGCGCTTCGCAGCCGATGGCACTCGGGGGTCTATCCAATCCCCGAACTCGTGTGGTATAGTTGCGGGCTTCGCTCCTGGAGGGGTGGCCGAGTGGTTAAAGGCAGCAGACTGTAAATCTGCCCGCTAACGCGTACGCTGGTTCGAATCCAGCCTCCTCCACCAAGTGCGAAGACTGTCCCTGGCTGCAGGCGGGAGTAGTTCAATGGTAGAACCCTAGCCTTCCAAGCTAATGACGCGGGTTCGATTCCCGTCTCCCGCTCCAGTGTTGGAGCAGCCGGCAAGACAGCAAAGACAGTCAGACCGTTGTCGGCAGCGGTTTGAACACAGGCCCTTCGGCCCGTGTCCAGACCCGTGTCGATGCCCATGTGGCTCAGTGGTAGAGCACTCCCTTGGTAAGGGAGAGGTCGCGCGTTCGATCCGCGCCATGGGCACCACCCTTTCTTTCCCGACTTTTTTCGAACGCTTGACTAGGAGCGCAAGATGGCAAAAGGCAAATTCGAACGTACCAAGCCGCACGTGAACGTCGGCACCATCGGTCACGTGGACCATGGCAAGACGACGCTGACGGCGGCCATCACGACGGTGCTGTCGACCAAGTTCGGCGGCGAAGCCAAGGCGTACGACCAGATCGACGCGGCGCCGGAAGAGAAGGCGCGCGGCATCACGATCAACACGGCGCACGTCGAGTACGAGACGGCCAACCGCCACTACGCGCACGTGGACTGCCCGGGCCACGCCGACTACGTCAAGAACATG